>TARA_R110002050_G_scaffold204522_2_pt1 | contig 66735 bp, 45 predicted proteins | sample TARA_R110002050 | Tara Oceans TARA_R110002050 (sample SAMEA4396988) | marine metagenome | biome: Polar Biome; feature: [DCM] deep chlorophyll maximum layer (ENVO:01000326); material: water (ENVO:00002006), including particulate matter (ENVO:01000060) such as... | depth 25 m
AGTTTCATTTTCTGAGGTCATAATAACTGGAGTAGAAGCAGTACCTTGGATATCAATTTTAGCACCTTTTTGTACTACTATATAAGTATTTGTTTCAGTACCTGTTTCAACACTTGCAGTTATTTTTGTTCCAGCAGGTATAGTTAATATAGCTCCGGCTTCTACACTGTATGCATTTTCTAAAGTATAAGAAATGGCAGAATCTAAAGTTAAATCTGTAGTTAATTTACCTGTAAGGATAACACTATCAATAGTTGTATTAGATTTCACCCATGCAAAGGCAGCAATATCTACAGTAGCTTCTGCATTATATGATTGTGTGGGGTCCGCATCTGCTCCATCAATTTTTACATTGGATAATGCACCATCTTGAGGAAAATCCAAAGTTGTTGTATAGCCAGTTAATGAAAGACCAGTAATGGTTCCTCCAGATTCTTTTTTAAATTGAAGGGCAGTTCCACCAACTGAAGAAACAGCAGTAATGTTTACAAACTTAGGATTGTTGTTGTCTCCATCACCTTCCATTGCAGTTGAAAAACCTTCAATAGTATGTAATACATATCCATTTGTTAAAGTACCGTTCCAACCTTCTGTCCAGTCAATAGCATCATCTTCATTGTTTTCCATATACATGTTGCTAGCAGAAACAGTTCCACCAAAGAATTCAACACCATCATCTGTTCCGTTCAGCATAGCAACGTTATCGATAGTGGTTCCAGAACCTACAGCATATAAAGTAAGTCCATTGTATTGTGAATCTGCGTTAATAGAGGCACCTGCATAGTTGATAATAAGGTATTTAATTGAGCCAGAGTTATCTGTGTCAGTTGTTCCACCATATTTAAAATTGCCTACTTCAGCAGTAGCATCAGTACCTTTTGTAGTAGTGGCATCACCAAGGATAACTAAACCACCCCAATCCCCAGGTGTCTGGTTTGCTGAAGTCATAACAACTGGAGCGGCAGCAGTACCTTGAATATCTATCTTACCACCTTTCTGTACTACTATGTAAGTATTAGTCTCTGTACCTGTCTGTACATTAGCAGTAATCTTAGTGCCTGCAGGTATCGTTAAGGTTACTCCCGAAGTTATACTAAAACTATTTGTTAACGTATAATCTAAAGCAGGGTTTAAGGTCATATCTTCTGTTAACTCTCCTGTTAAATTAGTTTGTACGTCTGGACATGCATTAGAACAAGTGCCCCCGCAGTCAATACCTTCTTCGCCAGCATTTTGTACGCCGTTGCTACATAGGTCTACCTCAGGATCATCATCTTTTTTACAACTAGTTGCTGTCAGAGCGAAAACTGCTGCAAGAACTAAGGAAAATTTAAAAAATTTCGTTTTCATAATGTGGGTTTTAAATTATTCGACTTTAAAGTGTTTATTTATAATTTGTTTAAAATTTATAATTGATACCTAAGCTAAACCCTACGCCTAATTTATAGGAAAGCACAGTTTTTTCTTCTTCTATGGCGGGAATGTTCATTGCTCGACGCTCTTCTAGGGTTGTTGTGCTACTCAATTGGCTGAAGTCTCTTACATTTTGTAAAACATCCTGAGTTTGTTTTATTGCTGGATTTAGCAAATTTTTACCTATTAAGGTCAGCTTCCAATGCTCTCCAAATTCTTGACTTAAAACACCATCAAGTACTATGAACCCTTTTTCAATAATGGCATCATCATAATCAAAGTCGCTACTAGTAAGCGTATTTGCCACACCTATTGCATAAATTTTGTCAGATGCATAATTAGCGGTTAAGGAAGCTGAAAAAGGAGTGTCTCCAGCAGTGTTATAATTAATGCTTGTGTTTACAATCCAATCAGAAGCACCTTGTAAGTCAGTTTTACTAATATTTTTGTACCTAAAACTTTCTCTTAAATTTCCATTCTCATCAAAGACCTGTTTTAGATCTTGATTGTGCCACATACGAGTAGCATTAAATACTAAACTTAACTCTGAGCCAGATAAAGATCCATCTTCCTCATTTTGATTAGCTTTTATCAAATCTACTTTCGTTTCAGCTTCTAGTCCAAAGACTTCTGCTTTTTCTCCAGAGTTAAAGTATGAAAAAACACCAGAGGCACTTCTCTGTCTTAGTCTATTGATAGGATCTTCAATTTTTTTGTAGAAGGCACCTAACGAAATTAGTTCACCTGCGGAAGGAAAACTTTCCCACTTCACATCATAGTTGAAGTTGGTAGATGATCTTAAATCTGGATTTCCTGCTGTAATTTGACTCGTTGGAGATACGTATTGAAAAGGAGCTATTTCCTTAAATTCTGGTAAAGTCAAAGTTTGACTTACGGCAAATCTTAAAGCATTATTGTCATTAATACTATACTTAACATTTAAGCTCGGATAAACTTTATTGTAATCTTGCGTACTTTCTCCTAATCTGGATATTCCTAAGTTTCCGATGTCATAATTGACCATTATCTCATCCCTTTGAAATCTTAAACCTGCATTAAAATTCCATTTTTCAAGTCCTACATTAAAATCTGTAAAACCAGCAATAGACTCTAGATTACCAGTATAGATATCTTCTCTTGCACCAGTAGCATTTGCTCCTAATAATCTAAATCTTAAATTTCCGTTATTAAAGTTTTCAGCAGTGAAAATACTTTCAAGATCGTCTATAGAAGTTGGATTTACGTTTCTCCCAGATGCTTCGATAACACCAACAAATTCTGAACTAAAATCACGTTCTTTACTTCTATAGCTTCCTCCAATCTCTATTTTGAAATTTTTGTTTTCCTCGTCAATAATATTTAAAATATCCTTTACATAACCATTGTATTCAATGTCCTGTATTTTTTGACTTGATTTTCTTTGTTGAAAGTCACCTCTTCTACCTAATTCTATGTGGGTACCATCAAAATCAAAGTTAATTTCATTACGAATTCTATTGGGTTCGTCTGCATTAAGGAAATTATATCCGCCTGCCCATTCCAAAGTATTCTTGTCGCTAAGTTTATGTGTCCCCAAAAGTTGGGTTACAAATAATTGCGTCTGTTTTGAATTTTGATCTCGAACAAATTGTGATAGATTTTCAGCGGGTTCCGTTTCTTCAAAGAACACAGTTTCTCCATTTCTACCAGCTTCAAATACTTGGTCATTTAGCCTATTAATGAAGAAAGTACTCGACTTTAGTTTATTCTTTTCATTTGCATAAAATACAATATCCAATAAAGCAGTATTAACAACATTTGTTTCAAAAGTGGTTGCATCTGTAATAGAATCCTCTATAAAGTTGGATCTGTATTGTTTGAATGCCCCTTGCTGGTAACCATTAGATCTTGAATGTGATGCTGTTAAAAGAATAGCTAGTTTGTTTTCAAAAAACTTTTTCCCAGCAGTAAGAGATGCAGAATAATTAATAGGGTTTTCTAACTGGACTGTATTCCAACCTTGTTGTGTTATTTGATTTTGGAGTGATGGCGTCTGATTATATATACCAAACGTGGCATCATTATAATTTGGAGATAATTTAAAATTATCAAATACACCACTTTTTGCCACATTGGAATTGACACCAGAGGATAAATTAACTGATAACTCTGAGCTTCCTGCTAATTCTCTTGAGGCAATATTTACCGTTCCTGATGATTGGTCAGCGGTAGTTTGAACGGAATATGTTTTACGAACGCTTACATTTTGCAATACCCTAGTAGGAAAGAGTGAAAGTGCAATGTTCTTTCTATCTACATTGTCGGATGGAATATAAAGTCCATTTAGTGTTGTATTCAAGTATCGATCCCCTAAACCTCTGACGAAAATATCTCCTGAAGCTTGACTACTTGTTACTCCTGATATTTTTGTTGTGGCGGTGGCTGCATCCGAGACACCGATTTTACCCAATTCCTGAGCGCCAATTGCAACGGTAATATCAACTGATCTTTTCTGATCCAAAAGTAGCGCGACCTCAGAATCTTTGCGAGCTACAGTCGTAACAACAACCTCTTGGAGCGATACACCTTCACTTGCAGACATCGGAATGTTAATTGTCGTTACTTTTCCTGCCTCAACAGTTACATTAGGTATTTCTACTGATTCATAACCTAAGTAGCTAAAAACAATCGTATAGTTACCTGGCTCAACATTCGCAAGCTCAAAAAGACCATCAAAGTCTGTAGTAGTTCCTTTAGTAGTTCCTTTTATTAGTACGTTTGCGAAAGCTAAAGGTTCATCATTTGATTCTTTATCAATAATTTTACCTACAATACTTCCATTTTCTTGTGCATTCAGGAATGCTGTTAGTAATAAAAATAGAGTTAATAATGAGTATTTCATTTGTTTAGTTAATTCAAAAATTTATGCGGCAAAGAAAGGTGGGTTGGGTAAAAGTGATGTTACCTGTACGTTAAACATTTATTTTTATAATGTTACTTTAATGTTACGATATTAAATCAATGTTAAGTACCTTAGTGGTAATAGTATTATCTTTACTTTTGGATGATTAACCAATTCAAAAACCTAATGAAAAAGAAGGACATTAGAATATTATTAGTAGATGATGAACCAGATATTCTAGAGATATTAAGTTACAATCTAACCTCGGAAGGTTATGAGGTTTTTACCGCAAAAAATGGCATAGAAGGTGTTGCCAAAGCTAAAAAGAAACAGCCTCATCTTATTATTTTAGATGTGATGATGCCAGAGATGGATGGTATTGAAGCATGTGAGATTATTAGAAATACTCCAGGTTTAGAAAATACAATAATTACATTTTTAACTGCTAGAAGTGAAGATTACTCTCAAGTGGCTGGTTTTGATGCGGGTGCTGATGACTACATTACGAAACCCATCAAGCCTAAAGTTTTAGTGAGTAAGGTTAAAGCTTTGCTGCGAAGATTAAAAGAAGATGAAGCAGAGGTTGATGATATCGTTACAGTTGGGGATATTGTAATTAATAGAGAAGAGTACAAAATCATTAATAAAGGAGTAGAACTTACACTACCAAGAAAAGAATTTGAATTATTAGCCTTATTAGCTTCTAAGCCTAATAAAGTGTTTAAGAGAGAGGTGATTTTAGATAAAGTTTGGGGTAATGAAGTTGTTGTTGGAGGGCGTACAATAGATGTGCATATTAGAAAATTACGCGAGAAAATTGGGGATGATAACTTTAAAACCGTTAAAGGGGTTGGGTATAAGTTTATTTTGTAATGGCAATATCATTTAAAAAGTCCTATAAATTTGCTTTTCGTTCAGCAGTATTTATTACCATAATTTTGAATTTTTTTTTGTTTTCAGTTTTATGGTTAAAAGGAGAACTTGATATAGGACTTCTTATAGGATCATTACTATTTACATTTACTATTTGCTTTTTTGTCATCCAGCTTCGCGTTGAAAAATTTATTTATAAAAGAATAAAGAGAATCTACGATGATGTTTCTTTATTGGAATCTTCTAACTTGTCTTCAAGAACCGTAACTACAGATATGGGAACCTTAACAGATGAAATTGAAAAATTTGCTAAGGATAAAAAAATCGAAATAGACACCCTGAAAATTAGAGAAGAATACCGCCGAGATTTTATAGGTAACGTGTCTCATGAATTAAAAACCCCACTTTTTACGGTACAAGGTTATATACTTACACTTCTTGATGGGGCAGCCGAGGATAAAGTTCTTAGGAAAAAATACTTGCAGCGAGCTAATAAAGGTGTGGACCGATTAATTTATATCGTAAAAGATTTAGATTTAATAACAAAATTAGAAGTAGGAGATTTAAATCTTGAAATTAGTGAGTTCAATATTGTGGAGCTAATTCAAAGTGTTTTTGATCTTTTAGAAATGAAAGCTGCTAAGAAAAAGATAGCACTTACTTTTGATATGAAGTATAATTTCCCAATTTTGGTTAAGGCCGATAAAGAAAAAATACAGCAAGTTATTACTAACTTACTAGTGAACTCTATAAAATATGGGCAGGAGAATGGTACGACAGAAGTAAGTGTAGAAAATTTGATTAAAAACAAAGTAATTGTTAGGGTTACAGATAACGGAGAGGGGATTGCAAAGCAACATATTCCTCGTCTTTTTGAACGTTTTTATCGGGTTGATAAAAGTGGAAGTAGAGAAGAAGGTGGTTCAGGTTTAGGCTTGTCAATTGTTAAGCACATCATTGAAGCGCATAACGAGAAAATATATGTTGAAAGCGTTGTTGATGTTGGATCAGAATTTTCTTTCACCCTAGAAAAGTCCAAAAAAGAAGTAAAGTAAAGAGTCATACTATTTTAGGTAGTCATTTATTATAGTTAAAGTAGTGTAATTGTTAATATAAGATTTTCTTAGCTTTGCTGATTCATTAAAGTGTAATAACGGTGGGGAGTAAAAACAAGCTAAGAAGATTTCAAGAGAACGAAACATTTGAAAATGTTGTTCAACCAGATAGAGAAGATGTAAAGAATGATCTATTTTCTTTAAAGGGTAAATGGAATACCTTTTTTAAAAATGACAATCCTATAGTCTTAGAGTTAGGTTGTGGTAAAGGAGAATATACAATTGGTCTAGCTAAACAAAGTAAGGATAAAAATTTTATAGGGGTAGATATTAAGGGTGCTAGATTTTGGCGCGGTGCAAAAACTGCACTAGAAGAAAAATTACCAAATGTTGCATTTATAAGAAGTCAAATTGAATTAATTGATCATCTTTTTGCTGAAAATGAAGTTTCTGAGATCTGGATTACCTTTCCAGATCCACAAATAAAGTATAAGAGAACAAAGCACCGACTTACTAATAAAACATTTTTAGACAAGTACAATCACATTTTGAATAAAAATGGAGTTATTAATCTGAAAACAGACAGCGAGTTTATGCATGGGTATACTTTAGGGCTATTACATGGATTAGGTCTAGAAGTGATTTATGCCAATCATGATGTTTATAAAAATGAAGGCAGTCCTAAAGAAGTCTTGAATATCCAAACTTTCTATGAAAATCAGTATCTTGAAAAAGGAAAGCGTATTACCTTTATTCAATTTAAAGTCAATTAACCAATGACCCATTTATTGATTCTATTCTTTGTTACCTTTTCAGCTGCATTTATGGCAACCGTGCCACCTGGGTTGTTGAATATGAATGCTGCAAAAACAAGTGTTGAGAAAGGTAAGTTAAACGGAATCATGTTTAGTCTTGGCGTATCAACCATGATAATGCTGCAAGCATATATTGCGGTACTCATTTCTAAATACCTTCATAATCACCCAGAAGTTGTTGCTGTCTTGCTGAAAATAGCATTGGTGGTTTTTGCCTTTTTTTGTATTTATTTTTATGTTTTGGCAAAGCAGAATAAACCTCAGAAAGAAAAAGTGCTTAAGGTTAGTAAAAAAAATAGTTTCTTTAAAGGAATATTGCTAGCGGCATTGAACCTATTAACAATTCCCTATTACAGTACACTTAATGCTATGTGGAAAGCATCAGGGTGGATCAAATTTGAGATTACTGATATTTTAATTTTTGTTTTAGCCGCAGGTTTAGGAACCTTTGCAGTATTGTATTTATATACGATATACTTCTATAAATTAGAATCTAAGAATACTGCGTTTTCAAGGAACTCAAATTATATCTTATGTGCATTAATGTGCTTATTATTTGTAATAACGCTATTTCGTATATATATGCAATAATATGGTGGATGATGGTCAGAATTTCTTTCAAAAAGTATATCTAGTTGCTCGGCAAATTCCGTTTGGTAGAGTTACTTCCTATGGCGCGATTGCAAAATATTTAGGAGCAGCACGGAGCGCAAGAATGGTAGGTTGGGCTATGAATGCTTCACATAATTTAGAGGATGTTCCTGCTCATAGAGTAGTAAATAGAAAAGGCCTACTAACGGGGAAGCATCATTTTGATGGTACTAATCTCATGCAGCAATTATTAGAAAGTGAAGGGGTTGTTGTTTTAGATTATCAAATTCAAGATTTTGAAAAGCTATTCTGGGATCCTTTTTTGGAACTAGAAACTGATTTGTAATAATATCCTAATTTTCTAAAATTAAGATAAATCATCTTATAACTTAATCTGATTGACCTATATTTTATTTCAATTTCAACCTTCCTTAATATCCGTACTATACCGTATCTTTGTAATTTAGAATCAGTTTTAATAAAAGACTGAAAAGAAATTATTGCAATGAAAATAGAGAAGAAAGATATCCTCAAAGCATTAGAACATATTACGGTACCTGGTGAAGGACAAAATATGGTAGAGAGCGGAGCGGTAAAAAATATTCAGATTTTTGGTGATGAAGTGGAAGTAGATATTACGATTGGAAATCCTAGTCTTCAAGCGCGTAAAAAAACGGAGGTAGAGATTTTAAAAATTATCCACAAAGAAGTTTACGAAAAGGCAAAAATCAAGATCAATGTGAAAGTTGATGCGCCTGCTGCTAAGCCTAAAGCAAATGAAATTAAAGGAAAACCCATTCCTGGTATTCAAAATATTATTGCTGTGGCTTCTGGTAAAGGAGGTGTAGGAAAATCTACAGTTACGGCAAATTTAGCAGTTACTTTAGCTAAAATGGGCTTTAAGGTAGGTTTGCTAGATGCTGATATATACGGTCCGTCTATGCCAATTATGTTTGATGTTGCCAATGAAAAGCCTTTGGCAGTAAACATTGATGGAAAATCAAAAATGAAACCAGTAGAAAGTTATGGCGTTAAGTTGCTTTCGATTGGATTTTTCACGCAACCAAATCAAGCGGTTATTTGGAGAGGTCCTATGGCTTCAAAAGCTCTAAATCAAATGATTTTTGATGCACATTGGGGCGAGTTAGATTTTATGTTATTAGACCTACCTCCAGGAACAGGTGATATTCATTTGAGTATTATGCAAGCTATGCCCGTTACTGGTGCTGTAGTTGTAAGTACACCACAAGAAGTTGCATTGGCTGATGCTCGCAAAGGTGTTGCTATGTTTCAACAAGACTCTATAAACGTTCCAGTATTGGGAATCGTTGAAAATATGGCGTATTTTACTCCAGATGAATTGCCAGACAATAAATATTATATCTTTGGAAAAGAAGGAGCCAAGCATTTGGCGGAAGATTTAAAAGTGCCTTTTTTAGGCGAGATTCCTTTAGTTCAAAGTATACGAGAAGCTGGTGATATAGGTAGACCGGCAGCAATGCAGTCTGGTACCCCGATTGAAATAGCATTTGAAGAAATTACAAGAAATGTTGTTCAAGAAGTAGTGAATAGAAATGATAAATTACCGCCTACTGAGGCTATTAAAATAACTACAATGGCAGGTTGTTCTGCTGTTAAAAAGAAGTAATTATGACATCAGAAGAACTAAAGATAAATGTTGAAAAAGCATTGGAAGAAATTCGACCGTTTTTGCAAAGTGATGGAGGTGATATTTCCCTTATTTCTATAGATAATGATTCTTCTGTAAAAGTGAAGTTAGAAGGGGCTTGTGTTGGTTGTTCGGTAAATCAAATGACCTTGAAAAGTGGTGTAGAGATGACGATAAAGAAATATGCACCGCAAATTGAAGAGGTTATCAATGTAAGTTAATTTTACTGATAAAAATCAGTATTTAAGTTTAATCAACATAGTAGTTTTGCTTCTATTTCAAATATGATATCTTAATGATTAAAACAGATATACTTATTATTGGCGCGGGACCTACGGGTCTCTTTACTGTTTTTGAAGCTGGGTTGTTACAATTAAAGTGCCACTTGATTGATGCACTTCCACAAGCAGGTGGGCAATGTTCAGAAATTTATCCTAAGAAACCCATTTATGATATCCCTGGTTTTCCAGAAGTTTTAGCGGGAGATCTAGTAAATAATTTAATGGAGCAAATAAAACCTTTTCAACCTGGTTTTACTTTAGGTGAGCGAGCAGAAACTATTGAAAAACTTGATGATGGCTCCTTTGTAGTGACCACAAATAAAGGCACAAAGCATCAGGCTCCCATTGTGGCAATTGCAGGAGGATTAGGGAGTTTTGAACCTCGTAAACCTTTGCTTGAAAATATTGAAAGTTTTGAAGATAACGGAATTAATTATTTTATAAAAGACCCTGAAGTTTATCGTAACAAAAAGGTCGTTATTGCTGGTGGTGGAGATTCTGCTTTAGATTGGAGTATTTTTTTAGCTGATGTTGCTGCGAAAGTATCTTTAGTGCATCGGAGAAATGAATTTCGTGGGGCTTTGGATTCTGTTGAAAAAGTGCAGAAATTAAAGAACGAAGGAAGAATAAATTTGATCACTCCTGCCGAAATAGTAGCCTTAAATGGTAATGGAACTTTACAATCTGTAAGTATTCGTAAAAATGCTGATGCAGAGGAGCATATAGAATTAGAGGTGGATAATTTTATTCCATTATTCGGACTTTCTCCAAAACTAGGTCCTATTGGTGATTGGGGACTAGAAATTGAAAAAAATGCAATCAAGGTAAATACTTTTGATTATCAAACCAATATTCCTGGAATTTATGCTATAGGTGATGTAAATACCTATCCCGGAAAATTGAAACTTATTTTATGTGGTTTTCATGAGGCGACTTTAATGTGTCAAAGTGCTTTTCAGCGTATTTTTCCAGATAAAAAATACGTTATGAAATATACTACTGTAGGTGGAATAAATGGTTTTGATGGAAGTAAGAAGGAAGCTCCAAAGGCAGTAATCAAGTCTATTGATTAATATCACAAAATTTTCAAACTTGTTAAAAGGGAAAGTGTTTTGCTAATCCGCATAGATAAACGAATTAAATTTGTAGCCAATTACAATTATAGAAGTACGTACACATGAGTGATATTAAAATAAAAATTACAGACCGTGATGGTGTTACCCACGAAGTAGATGCTCCAACAGATATGAACATGAATATCATGGAATTGGTAAGAGCCTATGAATTAGCACCAGAAGGTACCATTGGGGTATGTGGTGGAATGGCCATGTGTGCTTCTTGTCAATGTTATGTGACAAGTGATACTGTTTTACCTGAAAAATCTGATGATGAAGATGCAATGTTGGCAGAAGCATTTTATGTAAAAGAAAACAGCCGTTTAGGATGTCAGCTGCATATTGCGGAAGCTATGGAAGGTTTAGAAATAGAGCTGGCTCCAGAGAGTTAAAATGTTACAAACAAATAGTAAAAAGCCAAAAATCTAATGCAATATAGATTTTTGGCTTTTATATTTTTATATCCTAGCCTGATACGTAAATAGGTTGTAGTAGCGCCCCTCTTTTGCTATTAAGTCATCATGGGTTCCTTGTTCCGCGATGCGTCCATTCTCAATAACTAAAATCTGATTTGCTTTTCTAATTGTACTTAATCGGTGAGCGATAACAAAGGTGGTTCTACCTTCTGTTAAGGCTGCTAGACTTTTTTGAATTAACGCTTCGCTTTCCGTATCTAAATTAGAAGTAGCTTCATCTAAAATCAATATTTTTGGATTTGCTAAAACGGCACGTGCAATTGCAATTCTTTGTCGTTGACCACCAGATAATTTAACACCACGCTCGCCAATTAACGTATCTAACCCGTTTTCAAATCGGTCTGTAAACTCGTTTACATAAGCCGCTATTACTGCAGCTTGTAATTCTTCTTCAGTCGCATCTGGTCTTGGGAACAAGATGTTTTCTCTAATTGTGCCTTCAAACAAAAATTCGTCTTGCAATACCACACCTAAATTTTTTCTAAAACTACTTAAGTTCACTTTTGAAACATCATTGCCATCAATAGTAATGGTACCTGATTGTGGATTTAAAAAAGTGGCGGCCAATCCTGCAATAGTAGATTTTCCAGAACCAGAACTTCCAACTAGCGCCACAACAGAACCCGATTTCACTTCGAAATTAATATGATGTAGTACTTCTTTGTCTTCCTCATAAGCAAAAGAAACATCATCAAAAATAATATCTCCTTTAATGTTCTCTAAAACAATAGTCCTGTGTTCTTCATCAGACTCAGGAGTCATATTCATGAGTTCTTCAGTACGGTCTAAACCAGCCAATGCCTCGGTTAATTGACTGCCAATATTACTCATCTGTACGATAGGAGCAATCATTAATCCCAATAAAAAAGTAAAGGTTAAAAACTCTCCAATAGTAAGTTCTCCCATCATTATTTTATAACCGCCAATACCCATAATACCAGTAGTTGCAATGCCTAATAGAAAAGTAGAAGAACTAGTCATAACTGCAGTAGCCGTTAAACTTTTTTTTACATTCTGGAATAAACGTTCTACGCCTTCTTCAAAAACCTTGTTTTCTTGTTCCTCTGCATTGAAACCCTTTATGACTCTTACGCCACCTAAAGTTTCTGTTAGTCTACCTGTGACTTCAGCATTAATTTTCCCCCGATTTCTAAAAATAGGACGAATAACTTTAAAGGCTTTCAAAGCAATTAATGCAAAAATGGCTAATGGCACCAAAGTAAACAGCGTCATTGAAACACTAGTTTTAAGTAATAAAATAAGTGCAACAACTGCTGTGATAGACCCTCCAACAAGTTGTACTAATCCGGTTCCAATTAAATTACGAACTCCTTCCACATCAGACATGATTCGAGAAACTAATGCTCCAGATTTTGCATTGTCAAAAAAACGAATCGGTAGCGAAAGCACCTTCTTTTGAACTTGTGCACGTAATTCAGAAATTAAATATTGCGCTTGTACGCTTAAAATTTTTGTCAATAAGAATGAGGTTATCGCCTGGACTAAAATAGCCAAGGCTACAGCTGCTACTAATAGTTTTAATAAATCGATGTTTTTATTCGGAATAATATCATCCATTAAGTATTTAAGCGATAGCGGAGCTACAAAGCTCGCTGCTTTACTAATTACAATTAATAGTAAGCCAATAAAAACGAGATTTCGGCGAGGCCAAATGATAGTTTTAAATGCGGTAAGGATGCTAATTTTTTTATCTGCCATTGTATTTATATATCTGGTTTATAGCTATTAAATGCTAAAGCATCCAATATTTAAAAGAGGTGCAAAGTTACTTTAAAATCAATTAAATTTTAGAGGAATTAAACAAGTAGATTTTTTTAAATCAAAAAATTAGCTTTTCAATTTTAAGACTAGTATTTTCATAGAGAGTATTGCAAAATATAGCGCTATGAAATATGCCACTTTTTTTCTTATCACAATTTCATTATTAAGTTGCCAATCAGACCATACCTTAAATGAAGAGTCTAAGAAGTACATGGAATACGCCAATAATGTAGAAATTATTAGAGATGATTTTGGGGTGCCGCATATTTATGGTAAAACAGATGCTGATGCGGTTTTTGGATTGCTGTATGCCCAATGTGAAGATGATTTTAATCGCGTAGAACAAAATTATATATGGGCAATAGGGAGACTGGCAGAAGTAGAAGGTGAAGAAGCATTGTATAGCGATTTAAGAGCTAAGCTTTTTATGACCGAAGCAGAAGCTAAGGCTAATTATAAACAAAGTCCCGATTGGTTAAAAAAATTGTGCGATGCTTTTGCTGATGGGATTAATTATTATCTGTTAAAACATCCCGAAGTACAACCTAAATTATTAACCCATTTTGAACCATGGATGCCTATGTATTTTAGTGAGGGTTCTATAGGAGGTGATATCGAACGCATTTCAATCAATAAAATTAAAGCGTTTTATGAGAGTGGGATGGAGATTCCAAAAGCTGAAGCAATGGAATTGAAAAAGAAACAAGAAACATTGGAACCACAAGGCTCGAATGGGATTGCTATTTCAGGTAAACTCACTAGGTCTGGCAATGCCATGTTGCTCATTAATCCGCATACGTCTTTTTTCTTTAGAGGAGAAGTGCATATGGTTAGTGAAGAGGGTTTAAATGCGTATGGTGCAGTTACTTGGGGACAGTTTTTTGTATACCAAGGGTTTAATGAAAAAACGGGTTGGATGCACACTTCAACGTATACCGATGTGATGGATGAATTTAAAGAAACCATCATTCAAATAGATGATAAATTGTTGTATCAATATGGAGAAAAATTAAGACCTGTTCAAGTAAGTGAGATTACTTTAAAATATAAAGAAGGTGATTCCATCAAGGAGAAAACGCTTCCAGCCTACAGAACCCATCACGGGCCAATTACACATATGGTTAATGAGCAATGGACAGCTTCGGCTATGATGTGGGAACCTGTAAAAGCCTTAGAGCAATCGTATGTACGGACAAAGCAAACGGGTTATAAAGGGTTTCGAGAGATGATGGATATAAGAACTAATTCATCTAACAATACAGTATATGCCGATGCTGAAGGGAATATCGCTTACTTTCATGGTAATTTTATTCCGAAGAGAGATACTATTTTTGATTATTCACAACCCGTTGATGGTAGCAATCCGCAAACAGATTGGCAAGGGCTTCATACGGTGGACCAAAACATTTTGCTCTTAAATCCAGAAAATGGGTGGTTTCAAAATTGTAATTCTACACCATTTACAGCTGCTTTAGAATTCAGCCCTAAAAAAATAGATTACCCTAATTATATGTCTAAAGACCAAGAGAATTTTCGAGGAATTCATGCGATTAGCTTATTAACAGATAAAAGTGGTTATACGTTGGATAGTTTGATTAAACTAGCTCACGATCCCTATTTACCAGCTTTTGAGAAGTTAATTCCTGGTCTGGTTAATGCCTATGAAGGTGAGAATGATAAAAACCCAAACTTAAGAGAACCTATTGCAGTTTTAAGACAATGGGATATGAAAACTTCCAAAGAATCTGTTGCCATGACTTTAGCGCATTATTATGGGACCATGTACGGTAAAATAGGAAATGCTCCAGAAGGTTTTAGTGATATGGAAAAGATGAATTATTTTGGAACTGTAACACCTTTAGGAGAACGCTTGCGAATTTTTGAGGAAGTACTTAGTAAATTGGAAAATGATTTTGGCACATGGAAAATGCCTTGGGGCGAGATCAATAGATACCAGCGTTTGAATGGAGATATTCGGCAAGCTTTCAATGATAGTTTACCAAGCCTTCCCATAGGTTTTGCTTCTGGAAGATGGGGTGCATTAGCAGCATATGGCGCTCGCTATGATAACAATACTAAAAAAATATACGGTACTAGAGGTAATAGTTTTGTGGCCGTTGTAGAATTTGGTGATAAAGTAAAAGCAAAAAGTATGCTGGCGGGCGGACAAAGTGGTGACCCAAAATCGCCACATTTTGATGATCAAATACAAGATTATGCCGACATGAAATTTAAAGAAGTAGCTTTCTATAAAGAAGATGTGCTAAAAAGAGCAGAAAAAACCTATCATCCAGGAGAAGAGTGATTTTAGTCTAATACGGTTGTAACGATTAGAACATAAAAGATTAAAATTTGAGGAGACCTTTTTGCAATTCTACCATTAATAAGTAAAACCTTTAATGAGTGATCAAAAAATACTAAAGCTTTATAGAAATGGTCAGCGCGAAAAAGCCTTTAGGTATCTTTATAAGTTATATCCTAGAATTGAGAAACTTATTCTTTCAAAAGGAGGAAAAAAAGAAGATGCTTTAGACGTTTTTCAGGAGTCTCTAATCATCTTAAATAGAAATCTCGAAAAGCCAAATTTTCAACTATCATCATCTTTTTACACCTATTTATATGCAATTTCGCGTTTTGTTTGGAAAGATTTTCAGCACAAATATGCAAAACAAGCGATTCTTGATTTGAGTAGTGCCGAAATTGAAGTACTTAATTCTGTTTTAGAAGAAAAAAAATATCAACTTGCTGAGGGTGCTTTTTTAAAATTGGGAGCGCGTTGTCAACAGCTTTTGCAATTGTTCTATCATAAAGCTAAATCTTTTAAAGAAATTGTGAAAGAGATGCATTTTTCATCTGAAAAAATAGCTAAAAATCAAAAATACAAGTGCTTGGTTAAAGCGAAAAGAATCTATCATGACATGATGGGAAAAGACAATTCTAAATCAGAATTTGTATGAAAACATATATTCAAAACATAGAGCTCATAAATCAATATATACATCAAAGGCTTTCAGATAGTGAAGTTTTGACGTTTGAAAGTCGTATAGAAAGTGATGAAAAATTTAAAAAACTATATGATGAGCATTTTATTTTCTTAGAAGGACTAAAAAGAATTACGCTGAGACAAGAAATACAAAAGGCATATAGATTATATGTAATGCATAAATGGATTAAAATTGCAGGAGTTTCTATTTTAATTTTAGGGCTATTAGTTTTGGGTTATATACTCTTTTCGAATCAAAAAACTGAAACAAATGTAGAGTCTTTTAAAGAAAGGAGTTCTTCCTTTATGATATTAGATTCTAGCGCTAATAAGACTAGAGAGATTATGGTTTCAAGTTCCGATTCTATGGAAGTCTCCCAAATTTCAAGGATTAAGAAAGACACGATCACTGTTGTTCAATCTCCACCTGATAACAAAGAAAAGGATATGAACGTGTTTTCTGGAATACGGATTAATAATAAGAGGGATCAAGAGCAAGAAAGTTATGAAAAAACGAAGATGAATACACTCTCAGATGAGCTGCAATATAGCGAAGAGGAAACCAATGAAAGGAATGATATTGTAGTGGATCCCGAGTTAAATTTTGAGACTGATAATTCATTTAAATATAATGGTAAAGAATACCGCCTCGAGAATTGTGATATAGCAAATGAGTCATACGGAGAAATATCGAAATGGGAAATTGATCTTTTTTGTTGCGGGAATAAATTTTACTATAGCAACAAGAATAAGAAAGAAATTGACACTCTACTCTATTTTAGTCTTAAGGCTCTAGAAACAGGTGAATTATCAGAAGGTAGTTATAGATGCACAAATGTAAATACAACAGAAGGCGCACCATTTACATTTACGGGGGAAATTAAAGTGGGTACACAAATAGTAAAGATTTCAGAAGGAGAGATTAAAGTTGAATATGATGATGATTCTGATATTCAAATAAGCTTTAATCTAAAGTTAAATAGCACACAGACGGTAACAGGGAAGTATTCGGGAGAATATAACTTCATTATAAATAAGAAGTAATAATCCCGTTTACTCTAATGCAATCAAGCTTTAGGCTATACCCTTGCGGTAAATTTTTATGGAATTCATGGATGGTCACCAACCATCATTTAGTACTAAGCAAGGATTAAATGATTTTGGTGATTTCTTTATAAATTATTTAGGCACCTGTTGACTTAAACAATGTAAGGTGCCAAAGCCCCAAATAAAATCGATACAACTGATACCTATAATTTCTCGATCAGGAAAACATACTGCTAAAGTGTTTAAAGCTATTCTATCTTTTGAATCATTGAATGTTGGAACAAGAACGGTGTTATTCAAAATTAAAAAGTTCGCATAGCTAGCAGGTAATTGTAAACCTTCAAAAACAATGGGTTTAGGCATAGGTAATGTAACCACATTTAGTCCTTTTCCATTTTCAAGTTTAGCTTCTTGTAATCGTTTTAAATTCTCCTGAAGCGGTTTATAATTTTTGTCTTTTGTGTTGTCTTCTATTACAGTCACAACAGTATCTTCATTTACAAAACGACATAAATCATCAATATGGCCATGGGTATCGTCACCAACAATACCATCTTTAAGCCAAATAGTGTTAGTTACTCCAAAATATGCTGCAAAAATAGCTTCATAATCAGCTTTAGTAAAGTCAGCATTTCGAACCTGAATTTTAGGGTCTAATAGGCATTCTTCAGAGGTAATTAATGAACCTTTACCATTTACTTCTAAGGCGCCACCTTCTAAAACCACCTTTTTTCCTTTATAGACCACCTGTGTGATTGGAATAGCTAAATGTTGAGCAACTTTGCTAGGAACCTTTTTATCTAATTGCCAGTTTGAGTATTTTGCCCAACCATTAAAATTAAAGTTCAACGCTTCTCTTTTTGTGCCGTTTTTTACAATAATAGGCCCTGAATCACGCATCCAACTTCTGTTAGTTTTTTGAATGATAAAAGAAATATTTTTAAGTTTTACAGATGCCATTTCAAGCATTCCGTTTACTTTTTCTTTTAGATTTTCATCAGCGACAACCAAAAATACTGTTTCTTGTTCGGCAATTTTTTTAATGTACTCTACAAAAGCCCATTGTACTGCAGCATATTTTCCTGGCCAATCCTTACCATTATGCGGAAAACATAGTAAAATACCTTGTTGTTGTTCCCATTCGGCAGGAAATCTTCTAGTAGTCATAGCCTTAGTCTAAAGCGCGTTTGGTAATATCTCCAAATGCGTCAATTCTTCTATCACGGAAAAATGGCCAGTTTTGACGTACATTTTCTTGGTGATCTAAATCTACTTCAGCCAATAAAATCTCTTCTTTATCAGAGGAGGCTTGTGCTAAAATTTCACCTTGAGGACCACATATGAATGAATTACCCCAAAATTCTAATCCATCTGTATCGGGCAAGTATTTTTCTAAACCTATACGGTTTGCAGCGGCTACATAAACTCCATTGGCAACAGCATGACCTTTCATTACATTCATCCAAGCTCCGTATTGATTCTCACCATATTGCTTTTTTTCTGATGGGTGCCAGCCAATCGCAGTCGGATAGAAAATTACATCAGCACCTTTTAGGGCTGTAAGTCTAGCGGCTTCTGGGTACCATTGATCCCAGCAAATTAATGTACCAATATTTCCTTTTTGAGTAGGAGTAGATTTAAAACCTAAATCACCAGGGGTGAAATAGAATTTTTCGTAAAAATGTGGATCATCAGGAATATGCATCTTACGATACAAACCAGCTTGAGAGCCGTCGGTATCTATGATGTAGGCACTGTTGTGATAGATGCCAGACATTCTTTTTTCAAAGAATGGAATAATCAATGCTACTTTTAATTCTTTGGCTACCTCACTAAATGCCTTAAAGGAAATATCACCTAATGGTTCTGCCAAAGAAAAATTGGAAACATCTTCGCTCTGACAAAAATAATGGCTACTATACAATTCAGGAAGCGAAATAACTTCAGCTCCTTTTGCAGCAGCTTTACGGATCCAACTTAAACATTTTTTTCTGTTTTCTTCTGGAGTATTATTCAGGTTTAACTGAATTACAGCGATAGTATATTTTTTATTGGCCATGAAAAGTCGGAATCTAAATGAGAAACAAATATATTAAATTATCAAAGTTAATAATAGCCTTAATAAAAAAGTAAAAACCTTCAGAATAAGCTTATTCTTTTACAACGATAAAAGTAGCTTTTGAACCAGTTGATAAATTCCATTGATTTGCGTATAATAGCTTTCCTTCGTCGTCGTAAACATTTATTTGTGCCGTATTTGGGCTGGAAGAACCTTCATTTAATGCTTCGAATTCTATTCGGTTGAATCCTTTTTTTAAATCTACATTAAGTCCTTTGAATGCATTAGTCAAAAATATTTTTGGTTCAACGATTTCACCATTTAATAGAATGCGGACTTGGTCTCCATCAACATACTGATGATCACGGCAAACAATACCTACAAATTTGCCATTATATTTTATATCGCCCATATACATGTTGGGAAAATGTTTTCCTGAATCTCCACCAAAAGCATCCCCAATTTTTGCATCTAGTTTTAAATCAGCACCAGCTTGTACCAAATTTTTATTTGGAAGCATTGATATTTTAGGCTTCAAAGAATCTTTCATATTATATTCTTCTTGCTTACCTAATAAATCGGGCATATTTAGAGATAACGGTTGTTTTTTCTCAGGATTCAATTTTAAATCGGTAGGTTTTTTACTTTCAATTTTTAATGGCTGTGTAGTCGGGATATCTTTTTGAGAGAATCCTATCTGAAAAAGTAAAAAACAAAAAGTAAGGCTAATTAGAAGCTTCATAAGATATAATAGTCATTAACTACTTGTAAAACTAACAAATACCCTGCCAATGAATTTAAAAATGCTGTTAAAACAAGATTAAAATAGTATACAGGATATAATCTTAATCTTCAAGTTCTGTAATTTTCTTTTCGTACAATTTTTTACTTTCCACAACAGCGACATTCAATTCTTGCATGATGCCATCTACACGACCTTCAATACTTTTCATTTGATCATTAATATGATCAAATGAATTAAGGGCTGCTGCTACCTCCAAAGCTTTTACAACCTCTACAGCATCACCATGTAATAAACGGAGTTTGCTGATAGCTTTTGAAGTATTCGAGAGTGTTCCATTATATTTTGTTTTTGCTTTATTAATTGCCTTTAGTAATGTTTTTTTGCTCGTTTCGTCACTTAAGCTATTGGTTTGGGTCTCCATAGCAGTAAAAAGGTTTGAAGCTTTGGTTTTTAAATCGTCATACTCCTTATTCAAATTCTCTACACGTTTATTTACCTTTTCCCAATCTCCATAAACTTTAGCAAATTCTTTGTCTTCGTTTTTAGTGTCTTCAAGAGCACTTTTAAGGGAGTTTAAAGACGCTAAACCTGAATTAACAATTTTATTAGCTCTTTCTTTTTTATTTTCAAAAGAAGAAACTTGAGATTTAAATTTTTCTTTTAGACGGATTAAGTCCTCGGGGCTCTTATTTTTCCAACAAGAGGTTAAAATAAAAGAGACTAAAATTAGGGTAATCGTTTTTTTGAACATGGTAGTGTTTTTATTATAAAACGCTAAAATAGTCAAATTGAACGCCTATTTAAAAATTATCTAACAGCATTGAAAGTTTCAATTAGAATTCAAATCCAAATCCTACTTGTAAAATATTGCCCTCAACAGAATTAAAATAACCGAGATTAAAAGAGAGGAAATTAAAACCACTAGCCCACAACCCAGCACCTTGAGAAGTATGCCATTTATTAGAATCTTCATTTTTATACCATACCTTACCATAATCAAACCCGCCATACATGCCGACCGTAATAGGGGCAATAGCGGTCATATAGCGCTTTAATCTCACCCTTAAATCTGTAGTTTGATAAAAATAAGTTTTACCTGAAAAACGTTCATCTCTAAAGCCTCGTAAACCATTACTGCCACCAATAGAAGGGGCGTGGTAAAAAAAATAAGTGTCACCAAAATTAGTTTTTACCTCACTCAGGGTACTAAAAACAAGGTTGCCAGAAGCAATTAGCTTATGGCTGAACCCAGCTTTGAATTTTAAATAACCAAATTGGTTATCATTTATTTTTGGGTTTAGTTTATAACCAGCTATTAAACCAAATACTATTGATTTAGATGGGAAATCTTTTGCATCAGCATTATCATACAAAGCTTCAGTTTCCGCGCCAAAATAGGTTTGGTTTTCAAAAACATCAGGTAAAAAATTTGTTTCATTGAACAGCCGATTGTCAATTTGTTTTACTTTAAATGCTTCATATAAGGCTTTGATCTTAAGTGTGTGGAAGGCAATACCGGCATCTAATCTTGTTTTTTGAATTCGAGCGCGGTAATAATCGTTACCAAAATCAGCTTCTAGATTTTGAGTTTCATTACCCATTCCGAAAAAATTATTAGAAAAGCGATTATTGGTATGGTAGGCATTTACCTCAAAATTCCAACCTGGGAATATATTCCCATAAATTCCTGTATATGCTAATTCTACTGCCTTAAATTTAAAATAGTAATTGGCTGAAATAGTATGTTTTTGTCTAAATTTATTGCCATTAAAACCATTATTAATATAACTGTCAGTAGCTCCTAAATAAAATCCATCATCGGTTCTGAATCCAATATTTGGAACTAAAATATTACTGTTCTCTTCAAAAAATCGCCAGTGGTAGGTGTTTGTGTTGTAAAGATTTGTTAATTGGTGTGGCGTATTTTTTTCTTCAAATGAAATTTTTTCATGCTGCCAATCATAAATTTTTATGCTTTTTTTATTCTTAATTGAAAAGTTATCTTCACCATAGCCTCCAATAAGTCGTATGAAAATGTTTTTATTTCCAGCTCCTGTAACTTCAAAAGAATCATTGTCTCCTAAACCATATATCCATAGTTCTTTCGTCTCTTTTTTATCAAAAGTACGCTCGAACATTTTTTCATCAACACCATCAGAAATTAATCGTCTAATAACTACTTTAGTTTTGCCATCAGTTAATCTAAATATTTCAATCTTATCATCTTTTTCTGTTCCATGTAGTGAAACAATATTGTCTAAATATTCACTATATGTTTTGGCATAAGTGTCTATTTTTTTTAAACGCTTTTTTAGATTCTTTTTTATGTTTTCAGAGGTTTTATCTCTAACTTCTTTTGGTAAGTTATCAAAAGCGATATCAATGTCTTTTTCATTCAAATTTTGTTGAATGAATAGGGCTTCTTCTTCCCAAACTTTAGAATCAAACTTTGTTAGTATTGCTCTGTCAATTTTATTACCACCAATATTCAACCATTTTAAATCTTGAATTTCTGGTCCGTATGATTGCCACCTTCTACTATTGGGCACAAAAAGTTTAATGGCTTTCATTGCAAAACCGTCAAATTTTGGGAAAGCATTATCTCTATCTCTTGGAATGGGTTGAAATTCTTTATCACCATCTGTTGTTTCGTATTCTACCCATCTCCATTGGTCTTGGTGTCTATCCCAATCGCCAATAAGCATATCAAATATTCTAGCGCGTATAAAAGCACGTTCATCAACAACATAAGATTCGTCACTTTTAATTTTTTCAAGCATATCTGTAGTGCTTTCAAAATCTATTATTTTACCAGACTCATCAATAACGCGTTTATAACCTTTGTGATTAAGTTGCTCATCTGATGGGCGCTCTTCAATAAAATATAATTCATCGCCAAAATCGTAGTTTAGGTCACCTAAACGTTCCTGTTTAGGAATATAGAAAAGCTCGGGACTAGCGTGATTAACTTGTACTGCTCTAGCTAGTGGATTGATAGCAAGTTGCATATACGGATGTGCAGTTGTGAAAAAATCAGAAATAGCATTTTCAGTCCATGTATCCTGATAATCATCTTCGGTATAAGCGATTCCTTTGATTTTAAACTTTAAAAACTTAAGTGCATTTTTACGGAGTGACCGCATGGAGTATTCTTTACCGTTTTCATCTTCTAAGCGAATGGAGTATGATTGGTGACCTCCACCTTTCTTGGTTACTTTAAGGCCACCATAGAGGGTATCTAATTGAGCCACTTTTGCTGTAACTGGCTTGCCAAAATAGGAGCGGTACCTATCACCCCATAAGAATCGATAAAAACCATTTTTTTTAAAATCATCTTCATCTTTTAAAATTGCAGTTTTGATGTTTTTCTGTGAGATCTGGGAATAAGAAACTGTAGTGGTATCCTTTTTTAATTCTGGAAGTACTGCTAAGGTGTTATTTTTATCATCAGGAGTTATAAAAGTAACTTCTGATGAACCATCTTTATAATAAACTAATTTTGCAAAACCTTTTTGTCCATAGGTAAATTTGCCTTCGAAATCTAAAGAACCTCCAATAGTAGAGATTTTGTCTTTTGTGAGTTTTGTTGCCGTATTAGTGCTTATCGAGCCACTTATAATTTGATGAATACCACCACCACTTAAATATTGAAGACTTTCTTCATGACTTGAAACTATCGTAATTCTGTCCGAGGATTTTGCAAGTGCACTTAATAAAATTCTTAGGTAATTATATCTTCTTGAATTTAATCGATCTGGAGAAAAAGCACCTAAATCATTTATAGTATTTATAACTGACCCAACAATTGGAGCGGGTTTCATATGGGTTTTGAAGGTTTCTTTTCCGGCATATTTACCATTACTAAAAATAGGATGATGCATCGCAATTACGATGTTTTTGCCTTGCGCATCATTTATATACCCTTCAACCTCTTCTAAAAAACGTCTTCTTGTAGCAATATTTGTACATTTTTTATTTATACCCTCTATTCGTGACCAGTTTGAGATGAACCATTTAGAATCTATAAGAATTAGGTCTAATTCATCATTTAGTACTTTGTGCTCAACAGGACAGGTATTTTTAGGAAAGAATTTTATACGGTCATTGTCCAAATCATCTAAATATTCTTCGACTTTTTCAACTTTCTTGGTATTGTGACTTTTCCATTCGTTATTTCCTGGAATAAAAATGGTATTTCCTTTAAAACCTTCAACCAATGCTAATTGCTCATTAATTAAAGATTTATCTTTTTCCCAATTATTTTCAATTTCGGAGATGTTATCTCCCATGAATAAAATTGTACTGTTGGTATCAGCTTTGCTTAATTGTGATTTTAACGATTTTAATAATTCTGTATGCTCATTATCGCTCAAATTTCCGATTCCTCCGGCCATGTAAAATGTATGTGCAATTGTTTTTTTATTGACTTCATTTTTGAGCAAATCGGAAGTATTTTGCATTTTAAATGTTGCGCAACTATTTAATAAAAAAAGAAGGGTTATAATTTTTACAAAATTGCAATTCATAATCGTAAATCTTATTATTTGGTTTGAATGGAATGTTTTAAAAGCATTCCAGAGTTACTAATTAATTCTTGTGTAGCGTGGTTAAATCTATATAGTTGAAGTGTATTTTGCCCATATGTTCAACATCGATATCACTTTCATGAAATACACCCTTCTTAAATTCATTTTCAATAGTAACAGGGGTATATTGTGTTAGAAGTTCTTTTGAAATTAGCACATATTCATCTCCTTTAATATTATTTTTTAGCAATTTGTGCGCTACAATCACATCCTCTCCAATTAGCTTTATTCGTTTTCCTACGGGTACAACTCCAATCTCTTTGCCGTAATGTAAAATAATTTTAAGGCCTAAAATTTCGGGTATCAGAATGGCTCCATCTTTATTTTTGTAATTAGCACGTAGTAAATTAAGTTGCTTATAGAATTCATCATAAAAGAACTTACACTGGTTGACTAACGAACTTAAGCTGGGTAATTCTCCAGTTTTATAAAACAGCACAGCGTCTCCTTCTATTTCAGAAACTCTTAATCCTATTTCATTCGAATAGATAATGTTGTTCAATAATGACGGAATAACTTTTGAGCTTAACTCAAAATCAATCTCGCTCATAAATTTTGTAAAACCACTAATATCTGGAATACACAATAAGGTTGGTGATGCTTTCATATAGCGTTATACTTTGATTTATAGGCCTAATATAAGTTTCGTAAAATTATTTTTTATTAATCGCTAGTTATTGAGCTAGTTTTTATTTTTTTTAAGTTAATCTATAGGGAGTTAGTTGGCTTACTTCGCTTTATAATTAATCAACTGGTTTAGGCAGTGATAAATTCATAATATCATGAGAAAATGTATTTTATTATTTTCAATTTTAATTTTCACTATTTCATATTTAAGTTGTCAAACTTCAGGAAAAGATGAGGTGCCATCAGAAGTGAAAGCTTCTTTTAAAGCAAAATACCCCGGTGAAAATGATCCAGATTGGGAAAAAGATAAAAATGGAAACTTTGAATCAAGTTTCAAGATTGATGGTAAGCATTATAGAGCTGATTATAGTCCTGAAGGTGTTTGGATAGAAACCGAGAGAAGCATTAAGAAAAAAGAGCTACCTGAAATCATACAACAGTTGTTAAAGACTGATTATGATGCATTCAGCGTTGTTGAAGTTGAAGAAGTACAACACCATTCTAAAGGCTTATTCTACGATGTAGAATTAAAAAAAGATGGAGAGAAGCACGATGTGGAATTTTTAAAAAACGGACAAGTGATCAATTAGAAAATCGTTTAATTCTTTTGCAACATATAACTACTTAATTTTTGCGGCCCTTCTAGTACAACCCTTACGACTCTAAGCACACCATCTTCGGTTGTTGCAATATGCCATTTTATTAAGGTGATATTTCCGTTTTCTATTTCCATGCCTGTTATACTTCTGGGGTGTACGCAGCTACCATCATTAAAAAAAGGTATTTCCCCGGGCTCAGGAAACCTTGGGCGATGAGTGTGACCAACGATGGTAATTAAAAGGTTATTTTTTAGAATCCACTTTTTTATACGTCGTTCTATTTTTATAAGTTCCTTATAGTTTTTAGCAGGACTAGTGGGATCTGCAATTCCCCAGACTTGGAGGGGTTTCCAAAGTACCCGTACTAAAAATCTACCCCATCTCCAAAAAGTGTAATTCCACCAGTCTGCTTGATGGCCATGCGTTAAAAATATTTCTTGTTTGGTGTCTTTATGTTGTAATAGAATACCCTCATTGTAGGTGATATCATTAAAAAGTTCTTTTTCACAACCTTCAATAGGTTCAAAATAACTATTCAAATTGTGTTTCACATATTCTGGGTTTTTATATACCATATCATGGTTTCCCCAAATCATATGTAATCTACCTCTGATATGGAATTCACGAAGTAAGTGAAACACATTCTTATGTGCTGTAAAAATGGCTTCAAAACTGGTGTTCTCCCACAACTCATCACCATCACCAAGTTCAAAGTATTCAAAGCCCTCGTTAAAATAGTGCTTTAATGCATGAAAGTATATGTTTCTATTATTAGCAAAATCATCTGCAAAACTATTATCTCCTCTATGGCAATCGCTAAATAATATAAATTTTGAAGTATCATCAAAAGGCACCAATTTGGCATTGGCATAAGCTCTTGATAACCTTGTATTTGAAGACATGCTGTAAATTTTTATAAATATCCAAAAAAGTACGGAATCTAAAAGATTTCAGTATGTAAAATTCTAATTTTTCTTTTGTAATTTTATACGATAGCTTACGACCAAGAATTGCAATGACAGAAAATAGAGAATCGCCACTAAATCAGGTAATTAGTTTTAATGAAATATTAAAGCAGTACGATGCTTTGGCCAAAAGTGATGATGAATTTCTTGCAAACAAGGCGAAATATATACTTGAGGCACAAGCACCTTTTCCGGAATTAAGAGCGGGTTTTACAGATGCTTCTTTGCTTAAAAAGCATGAAGATGTTATTAAAATAATTTTGCAGGATGCTTTTTCTGATGTTTTGACCAATAACGAGATCAAAACGGCCTCATTGCCTTTTGATAATATAGTTTTTAATTCTTCTGAAAGATTTAAAAAAATATTGGAAGTAGCAGGAGGTAAAGAGTTCATACCACATATGCGTGATTTTTCGGATCATCAGTATTATGTGATGGCTTCTACTGTAATTTTAAGTGCATATTATGGATTTCATTTAGATTATAAGCGTTCATTTTTTTACGATATTCCAGATGAAAATGGAATAATGCGTCATTATCGTATTTTATATAATGCCGACTTTATGGAAATTATTCCTACCGAAAAAGCAAAAAAATTGACGCAGAGTGATATAGATGAGCTCCTTGAAAATTTTGATGATATTAAATTGTGGAAAGAAAAAATACCACCGCATAGTTTTATTAGCAAAGGATTTGTAATTTCTTCCATGTTTGATGTTACTTCTGAACATTCGATATCAGAAATTAAATCTAGTCTTATTGCTAATGATAAAAGAGGTGATGAAAACTTCATGATTAATTTACAAGAAACGTTCAAATCGTTTTTTAGTATTCCAGATATTCAAGCGGGTTTTGTAACGTATAATCTAAAGAAAGATCAATTTGAGAGAGTATTTGGAGCTGGAATGGATAGTTTTATTTTACATGATAAAGATGTAGAATCTTGTAATGAGGCACTTTGCCAATCGTCTTATCAGAAATTGTTAAATGATAATAGTTATTTTTCTATTTCAGATGTTGAAAAGTACAACCAACTGTGCGGTAGCGATTTGTCGTATAAAAGTTTAAAAGATCAAGGAATAAAAAGTGCGATTTTTGCTCCAATTGCAAATAAAGGAAGGCTACTGGGGGTTCTAGAATTGGTCTCTAAAAAGAAAAATGCTTTAAATAGTGTCAACGCAAATAAACTAGAAGATATAATGCCATTTATTGTGTCTGGCGTATTGCGTTCAATGACCGAAGAGGAGAATAGGATTGATGCTGTAATTCAGAATGAATGTACTTCTGTACATTCAAGTGTTTACTGGAAATTTCGGGAGGAAGCCAAGCGATTTATTTTAGATGGTATTGAAGACAGGTCGCCTTCATTTAAAGAGATAGTTTTTAAAGACGTATATCCTCTTTATGGACAGATTGATATAAAAGATTCTTCTGTTGCTAGAAATACGGCTATACAGCGTGATTTAATGATTCAGCTCTCTGAAATTAATAAAGTGCTATCACAAGCATGGGAGAAAAACAAGTTGCCCATTTTTGAGGAGTTAATGTTTAGAGTAAATAATCATATTGATGAGGTAAAAGAGGTGCTAAACACGAATAGTGAGCAAGCGATCTTTAATTTTATTCAAGATGAAATAGTCCCTGTTTTTGAGCATTTGAAAAAAGAAAACACTGCTGTTCAGCAGACTATAATTGCCTATGAATCTAATATAGATATGGGCACTAGATCATATTATGATCATCGTAGAAATTATGATGAAAGTGTGATGCTAATTAACAAAAAGCTATCTTCTGTAATTGATAGAAAGCAAGAAGAAGCTCAAGCTATGTTTCCACATTATTTTGAACGCTATAAAACAGACGGCGTGGAGCACAACATGTATATAGGAGCTTCAATTGTTGATGGTCAACAGTTTGATTCGCTGTATCTGAATAATTTAAGATTGTGGCAGCTTCAAGTCATGTGCGAGATGGAAAATAAACATTACAATCTAAAACCAGAACTTTCGGTTCCATTAGATGTTGCTTCTCTATTACTAGTATACAATACATCTTTGTCTATTCGTTTTAGAATGGATGAAAAACGTTTTGATGTAGATGGTACGTATAATGCACGGTATGAAATTATAAAAAAGAGAATAGATAAATCGTATATAAAAGGTACTAATCAACGTATTACACAACCCGGAAAAATGGTAATCGTATATTCTCAAAAGAAAGACGAATTAGAATATCTTCGGTATATAAAATTCTTAAAATCGAAAGGATTCTTTAGTGGTAAAGTAGAAATTGTTGAGTTAGAGGGCCTTCAAGGGGTTTCAGGACTAAAAGCTATTCGAGCGGATATTAGTTACCACCTCAAAGACGCTCCTGTAGAAAAAACCTTCACCTATGAAGACCTAATGGAAGAGTTGAAAATTTTATAATCAGATTACGCTGTTTTAAATTCTAACAATCTTTCATAAATTTTTATTTTTAATTGGTTGTGAAGTTTAAGGTGTTCTATATAAGAAATTCTGTTTTTTTCATGATTGTTTAAATAATATGCATCACACTGCATGCTATCGCATTCCATTATTTTTGACATATTATTTTCATTACGATATAATGTGCCCAATTTTAAAGTGTTGCCTCTTTTTAAGGTTTGTATCAATTGATTTATCGAATTATTTTTTAAAATTTTATGCTCAATTTTATCAAAGTATTCTAGTTCTTCATTTACAAATTCTAGATTCTCGATCCAATTTCCAATTTCAGCTTTGTCTTTTTTTAGCATGATTGAATTGTCTGACTCAGTCGTATGAAATAGCTTAATTTTATTCATAGTAAAACATTAATATCAATTTGACTATTTTTTTGCTCAACTTTTGAAACAATTAATTGTTGTTCTCCAGTCGGAAATTCCCATAGAATAGTATCTCCTTCCGCATATCCGATAACTGCCGCGCCCATGGGGGTTAGAATTGAAACTTTATTATTTTTGATATCACTGTCCTTTGGTATTACCAGTTGAAATTCTTTAGTCCAATGATTATGTGTTGTTATCGTAACGATAGAATTAAAACGAATCACATCTTTAGGCATTTCAATATGATCACAGATAATAGCCAAGTTTAATTCTTCTGATAGTTTTTTAATGGATTTTTTAAAGGTTGAATCTCTATGGTAACCAGATAAGTTTAGGAACCGTTTTAACATCACGTATTCTTTTTTCTCTATTGTTAAATTTCCGTACTTCATTTGTCTTATTTTAAAATAAACATTTCGTAATTATCAAGGGAAAATACCTCTTTGGATATAGGCTAATTCTAGCCGTTCAATGGCAATGATAAAAGCAGCCGTTCTCATATCTACACCCTTGTTTGTGGAAGTTTCGATAACTCGACTGAATGATTCTTCTAGTTTTTTTTCTAGTTTCTCCATTACCTCGCTTAGTTGCCATATCTCACCATTTCTATTTTGAAGCCACTCAAAATAGCTGCCAATCACCCCTCCAGAATTACATAGAATATCAGGAATAATAGCAATACCCTTTTTTAATAATATTTCTTCAGCTTTAATATCTGTAGGACCATTAGCCCCTTCTGCAATTAAATATGCTTTTATAAATGGAGCGTTTTTTTCTGTAATTTGATTTCCTAAAGCTGCAGGAATGCAAATGTCACAATCTAAACTAAAAAAATCTTTATTTTCAATTGGCTTGGTATTAGCAAAACCATGAATACTTCCCTTATTCGCTTTAGTATAATTATAAAGATTTTCAACCGAAATACCATTTTCATTACTAATACTACCAAATTGATCTTGTACTGCTACCAAACTAGCACCTTCTTTTTCAAGAAAGTGAGCTGCCCAATAGCCTACGTTTCCAAAACCTTGAACAATGAATTTTTTATCTTTTAAGCTTGTGTTATTATAGGATGCCCAAAATTTAATATTTAAAAAAACTCCATAACCAGTAGCTCTATCTCTTCCTTCAGATCCTCCTGTTCCAACGGGTTTTCCAGTTACCACATGCATGTTTTTGGAACGCTCTGATGGAGATTTTGTAGACATGTATGTATCTAGTATCCATGCCATTGTTTGTGAATTTGTGTTAACATCGGGTGCCGGAATATCTAATTCAGGGCCAATATTATCACCTAAAGCGTAAGTAAACCTTCTTGTAATTCGTTCTAATTCTGAATCAGAATATTTTGATGGATCTAACTGTATACCACCTTTTGCCCCTCCATACGGTAAGCCAGCTAAAGAAGTTTTCCAGGTCATCCACATAGCAAGAGCTCTGGCAGCATCAATATCTACTGTTGGATGGTATCTTAAACCACCTTTATATGGACCTAAAGCATTATTATGCTGAACTCTATATCCTGTGAAAACTTCCACGTCACCACTATCCATTTTTACTGGAAAATGAACAACAAGTTCGTTATTCGTTATTGTGAGAATTTTTCTAATATTGGAATTTAGATTAAGTATATCTGCAGCATTATTAAACTGTCGCATTACATTGTCTAACATGCCTTGTTTTACAGACTTTTCTTCCTTTATTTTTGTAATCATTATTTTTTATTTTAGTGCTGATACTATTGAGTTTGAATTCTATGTATTGAGTATTCTTTAAAATTTAGACTTTCAGTATAATGCTCATATTCATCGCAGGAACTTATGTTTTTTTTTGATGTAGTTAGAACGCAATACGTTTTATGAGTACAAGTAGAACAAATGCTATTTTTGTAATTTTCCATGTCCAATCTTTATTAATCAACCTGACTTTCACTTAAATTTCTTTAAATATAAGTTTATGAAATCCAAGTAGATATCACTAATCAACCACGATTATAGTTGTTACTTTAAGCCCAATCGCTAAAGCTTAAAAAATTCATAGTTTTTATGTTAGCAACATTTTTACATATGAATACTATTAACTAATAGACAAGTTGTATGCCAACAAACATTGATATTTTTTTAAACATATTAATGTATTGATATACAGTGTATTAAATCGAAAATATTTTTTAAAAGGAAAATGTATCTGGGGAGAATTTCCTCAGTTGAGTGTTATAGACTCAGTGGTTATTTTAGTTTTTCACGTAAAGTTTTACGGTCAATTTGAAGGATTTCTGCAGCCTTTGTTTTATTATTATTAGTGGCATTTAGTACATTTTGAATGTACTCTTTTTCTATTTCGGCTAAAGGTTTAAGCGAAGCTTTAGGGAAATTTATTTTATATTTTAAATTGTCCGGAAGGTTTTCTACATCAATACTATGATCGCTCATTATTACAGCATGTTGAATAACATTTTCTAACTCTCTAATATTGCCTGGCCACTGATATCGCTGAAGAATACTTAATGCATTTTGAGAAATGCTTAATAGTCTGTCTTTATATTCTATGCCATATTTTTTAATAAACTTATCTGCAAGCAATTTAATGTCTTCTTTTCGATCTCTAAGTGGAGGTACGACGATTTGAACAACTGTAAGACGGTAATACAAATCTTCCCGAAACTTCTTTTGATCAATAATAACGCTAAGATTTTCATTTGTAGCGGCTATAATTCTTACATCTATTTTTTCTACCTTTTGAGAGCCTACTTTTGTTATTTCTTTCTCTTGTAAAGCTCTTAATAGTTTTGTTTGTACCGCTAAAGAGGCATTTCCAATTTCATCAAGAAATAAAGTACCTTTATTGGCAGCTTGAAAAAAGCCATTTCGATTTTCATTTGCACCAGTAAAAGCCCCTTTTGTATAGCCAAATAATTCCGCTTCTAATAAGTTTTCGGGAATTGCCGCACAGTTTACTGCAATGAATGGTTCACGTGAAAATTTTCCAGAGTAGTGAATAGCTCTTGACACTAACTCTTTGCCTGTACCACTTTCACCTTGAACTAATACGGTTGCTTTATTATCTTTTACGCGATTAATAATGTCTGTAATTTTTAGAAATGCGGGAGAATTACCTATCATTTCAATGTTTAAATTTTTATTAGATTTCACTAATTTAATAGGGCTAATGCTTTCGAGAGATTTTTTTACAGAAATTTTAAGTTCTTCTTTGGTAAATGGCTTTGTTAAATAATCGGTGGCTCCTGATTTGATTACATTTAAAGCACCATCAACAGAAGGAAATCCTGTTATGACCAATTTCGGTATTTTAGGATAATGTTCCGATGCGTATTTTATTAATTCTAGACCATCAACTTCGGGCATTTGAATATCAGTTATTAGTAGATCTATCTCCGTATCTTTTAAGATGTATAAAGCTTGTTTTACAGAAACTGCTTTATAAATATGGTAGTTTAATGATTGTAAGTGCCTTTGTAATAATTCTAGAATATTGATATCATCATCGACAATTAAAATATTTTCTTTAAGCAATTCCATAATTATAGTTTTGGAAAATCAATAATAAAGATAGTTCCTTTTGGCTTGTTAGCTACATGAGTAATTTGCCCTTTATGACTATTTACAATTCCGTGAACTACACTTAAACCTAAGCCAGATCCTTCTCCAACAGGTTTTGTAGTGAAGAAAGGTTGAAAGATTTTATCTTCATTACTTTTCGAAATACCAGAACCCTCATCAGAAATACTAATTTTTACATGATGTATATAATCTTCTACTTTTATATTTATTGTTGCATTTATTGGAGAAAAGTAGATAGCATTCATAATAAGATTGAAGAGTACCTGGGTTAATTGAACCGTGTCTGCTTTCAATTGAATATTTTTATTATTAAATGTAAGTGTATGTTTTACTTTATTTTTTTTAAATGTAGGTTCTAGAAGATTTAAAACATTCAGTACAATTGGGTTAATAATTAGATGATCCATCTGTTGTGGCATTTCACACGTAAAAAACATTAATTTTTTTACAACTTCTCTTGAAAAAATAGCACTATCTACAATTTTGTCTAAATCTCTAACTGCTTCTTCTTCAGTAATGTTATTTCTTAAAAGTTCTGCAAATCCCAAAATATTTGCTAGAGGTGTGTTTAGCTCATGAGCTATTCCTGCAGTAATTTCTCCTAAAATATTTAATCGATCTGCTCTTTCAACTTGTCTTTTTATAGCAATTTCGTTTTCCCTAATTTGTTTTTTTTCAAGTAAATTACCAATTGCCAAACTAACATTATTTAGTAAGGTTACTTCTTCTTCTAAAAAATCAGAGTCTATATATTTGTCTTTCGGGTATCCAACTTTAATAAATCCATCAATTTTATTAAAAATCTTTATGTTAGATTTTAGGGTTATTAATTCTGGGGCTTTTAAATCGGAGCTAATCTTAAAATTAGTACACGACAAAAAAACAAAAGTATGTTTCTCGAATCTCCATGCTTTTTTAAGACAGTTAACAATTGCCTCTAATGAGGTTTCTAATTGATTGTAATCGCAATTGACAATAATAGAAGTTACTTCATATAGGCAAGTAAGTTCTTTTATTCGTTCTTTAAGTTTTTCACCAGTAGTTGACATTGAAAAATATAATTTATTCAATTAATAATAGCGCTCTACGTATGAAATATCAATAACATAAAGCAAATTAAGGTGGTGGTTGGTAGTGAAAATTACACTCTAAAAGTATTTATTTTAGGTTGGAAGTTGAATAATACGTTCTGGACCATAAAATTTAAAAGCAACGGCGAAGGCAATTACAGACAATACCATTCCAATCATGAAAATGGTGTAAGTCCATCTAAGAAGTTTATATTTTCGATTTAAAACTAAACCTAAGAAGTACAAATCTTTTGTTAAAGAGGAGTAGATATAATCTTTGTCTTTCGTTAATTCCATAATTGCCCATTCATAATCTTGTAATTTCATTTTATGAAAATTACCAAAGAATAGCAAGTTCACTTTTTTGTTTTCGACATCCTCCTTGGTGAATTCACCACTAGTAACGTTGGGTCTAGTCGCTAAAACGGCCAATACCATAGAGACTACACTAAATAAAACGAAAATAATTGTTGGGTAAATTAAATAATTATTAGAAGGATTATCTAATTTTGGTATAAGACTAGAAAGAGCAAGAGATATTATTATAGCATTAACTGATAATAATATATTGGCTTTTGTGTCAGCAATATTGCTAAGTGTTAAATGATTTTTTAAGGTAACACGAAAAAGTGTTTGTATACCTCGATCAGGACTTTCATTTTTATACTTTGCTTTTAGTTGTTCTTTTTGAATTAGTTTGCTAGTTTTTGACTTTTTCTGAAGAAGTTTTTTTAAGTTTTTATCTTTTTTAGTTTTCCAATTTTCATTGGCATAATCCGTATAATATCGGTGTTTTGTTCGAAATAACTGTATGTTTTGATTGCGCCATTCTTTTCGGGTGTATGTGGCAATTTCCAATTGCGCCAATTCTTCACGTAAAAGCTCTGAAGTCTCGAGATAACTGCTTTGTGAAAAGTGTGAGCAATCGGCATCTTTAATGATTTCTTCTGAAATATTCTTAGGCTCATAGCTCATTTTTGTGGCTAAGATTAATTGGCAAACCGTACCAATAAAATTAGGATCACAATCTAAACTTTTTAAAAAAGCTTTTGCAATTTTAGCACCATGTTCCTCGTGATCGGTTGAGCTTACCGAATATCCAACGTCATGAAGCCATGCGGCGATAGTGATTGCGTTACTTTCTTCTTCCTTGAGGTTATAAAAGTTTAGTAATTCTTTAGTACTTTTAACGACTCTTTGGGTGTGTCTTAGATTATGATAAAGGTATTTGCTATCTAATTTAGTAGTTAGTAGCTCAGTTGCATATTCTTCTGTTTTGGATAATATGTCGGTCATAAAAATATGATTATAAGGCCCAAATTACAAATTTTATAACTCTTTGATTGCCGCTATGCATAAACATTTTACTCTTATTGTAATTCTTTTGTTTTTTTCAGGATGCGCTACGTATCATGCTAAGTATAAAAATCTGGAAAATAAGGAAGATATTCTAACAACTAAAGAGGTCTCGCATACTTTTTATTTAATTGGTGATGCGGGTTTATCGCCATTAGGAGGAATGAATTCTGCCTTGAAAGCTTTTAAAAAAAAGTTAAACCAAGCCGATAAGAATAGTACCGCTATTTTTCTAGGCGATAACATTTACCCTGCAGGTTTGCCTGATCCTATAGATTCTACTCAGGCTTTTAGAACAGCCGCTAGCCATTTGAATGCTCAGATGTCTACATTAGATAATTTTAAAGGAAATAAGTTTTTTATTCCAGGCAATCATGATTGGTATACAGAAGGACTTATAGGACTTAAAAGAGAACAAGAATATATTCAAGCACGATTAGATAGTAAAGAAGTCTTTTTTCCAGAAAATGGTTGTCCAATCAAAACAATTGATATTAATGATGATGTCGTAGTGGTTGCTATAGATACAGAATGGTATCTGACTAATTGGGACAAGCGACCGGACATCAATGATAAATGTGCTATTAAGAGTAGGGATAAGTTTTTACTAGAATTAGAAGATATTATAAAAGATAATAGAGAGCGTACCACAATAATCGCATTACATCATCCAATGTTTTCCTATGGATCACATGGAGGCCAAACTTCTATAAAACAACAACTTTATCCATCGAGTAAAAATATTCCACTTCCAATTTTAGGCTCGATAGCAAATGTGCTACGAAAAACAGCAGGGCCTTCAATAGAAGATAAGAATAACAAAATATATAGGGAATTAAGCAATCGGATTACCACTTTGACACAGTTTTCAGACAAAGTAATTTTTGTTTCGGGCCATGAACATACGTTGCAATATATTGTGGAGAAAAACACGCCTCAAATCGTAAGTGGAGCTGGTGCAAAAAAAGGAAATACAAGACTTTTAAATGGCAGTGAGTTTGCTACTGGTCAAATGGGTTATGCTGTTTTAGAAGTATACAAAGATGGTTCTTCTAAAGTTAGATTTTATGGATTGGATGAGAACGAAACAGAAAGCTTTCTTTTTGGAACCGAGGTGTTAAAAAGAGATCGCATTTTAAATGACGAAAAGTATGACACCATTTTTCCAGCAAGGGTTACCGCATCTATTTATACGGATGAAGAGGTAAATAAGTCTAAGTTTTATAAAAAAATTTGGGGAGAAAAATATCGAAAGTATTACGGGACTAAAATTTCAGCACCAACAGTACGTCTGGATACTCTTTTTGGCGGTTTAGAACCCGTTAAAAAAGGAGGAGGGCATCAATCTAAATCATTAAGACTACAAGATAAAAATGGTAAAGAATACGTGATGCGTGCTATTCGAAAAAGTGCTGAGTTATACCTCCAATCTATGGCATTTCAAGATCAATATGTATTAGATGATTTAAAAGATACATATACTGAAAACGTGTTGGAAGATTTTTATACTGGAGCCCATCCCTTTGCTCCATTTGCAGTGGCAACTTTATCTGATGCAGTAGAATTATACCATACAAATCCTGTGCTTTATTATGTTCCGAAACAAACAGCATTAAAAGAATATAATGATTCATTCGGCGATGAACTTTATATGATCGAAGAACATGCGGGGGATGGACACGGAGATTTAAAAAGTTTTGGTTATAGCAATGATTTAAAAAGTACCGATACTCTACTTGAAGATTTGCGAGATGATGAGAAATATAGTGTAGATACTAAACTATATATAAGAGCCCGTTTGTTTGATATGGCTATTGGAGATTGGGACAGGCATACCGACCAATGGCGTTGGGCAGAGTTTAAGGATAAAGACTCAAAAAAGATTGTATATAAACCAGTGCCACGAGATAGAGATCAGGTTTTTTCTAAAATGGGAGATGGTCTCTTAATGAATGTAGCAACACGAATTATACCTGGTTTGCGACTTATGGAAGGTTTTAATGAGGAAATTAGGAGTGTAAAAGGTTTTAATTCATCACCTAAAACTTACGTTTTAGATATGGCATTATTGCCAGAAACCACAGAAAGTGAATGGATAGAACAAGCAAATTTTCTAAAGAAAAATTTAACTGCTGAGATTATAGACCAAGCGCTTTTAGCTTTTCCTGAAGAAGTGAGAGACGAAAAAGTTTCTGAAATTAAAAACACATTATTAGCACGCTTATCGACTATTGATCAAACAGCAGAAGAATATTTTTCTATCCTAAATAAATTTGCAATTGTAACTGGGACAGATAAGGATGATTGGTTTGTTATCAATAGAATTAATGAAAATGAAACCGAAATTAAGGCGTATAGAAATATAGGGGATAAAAAAAAGAAGCTCTTTTTTGAAAAGGTATTCAACAAAAAAAACACTAAAGAGATCTGGGTGTATGGCTTAGATGACGATGATTTGTTCGAGGTAAGAGGAGTGAAAAATAATGCTATTAAAATCCGATTAATAGGGGGTCAAAATAATGATATTTATGATGTTGAAACCTCCCGAAATATAAGTATTTACGATTACAAGAGTAAAAAGAATACGTTTAAGAATAGCAATGGTGCTAAGGTAAAGTTGACAGATGATTATACGGTAAATACCTACCAGCCTTTAAAAATAAGAAATAGCACCAATCAAATTATACCCACTATAGGCTTTAATCCAGATGATGGGGTTAAAATAGGTTTTCAGAACACCTATACGTATAATGGATTTAGACAGAATCCCTTTACTGAAAAACACGATATAATGGCATCATATTATTTCGCCACAAGTGGTTATGAGCTTGCATATAAAGGGGAGTTTGCACATATTTTTGAAAATTGGAATTTAGAATTAGCAACACGTTTTACAAGTCCTAATTTTTCAATAAATTTTTTCGGTCTAGGAAATGATACTCAAAATTTTGATGATGAATTAGACCTAGATTTCAACAGAGTACGGATAGAAACTATAAAATTTTCTCCTTCTTTAGTCTGGAGAGGTAGGTTAGGCGCAAAGTTTAAAGCAGGTGTAGTGTATGAGTCAATTGAGGTTGAAGAAACAGATGATAGATTTATAAATCAATTTTATCAAGCCAATGGCGAAGAAACTAGAACTAGTTTTATCGGAACCGAGGCGGAGTACACTTTTGAGAATAAAGACAATCAAGCATTTCCGACTTTAGGAATGGGTACAACTTTAAAAATTGGCTATAAAACAGATTTAAATGCTACGAATAATGAATTTGCTTATATAATTCCGAGTTTGTCTTTCGATTATAAGCTCATACCGAGTGGGAGACTTGTATTAGCCGCCAAATGGAAAGCACATTTTAATATTGGTACAGACTTCGAATTTTATCAAGGTGCAAGTATTGGCGGGGTTGATGGACTTCGTGGATTTAGAAATCAACGATTTACTGGTAAATCATCGTACTATCAAAATACAGATTTGCGATTTAGCTTAAAGAAAAAACGCACCAATATTTTGCCATCTGCTTTGGGTTTCTATGGTGGTTTTGATTATGGTAAAGTTTGGATGCCTAATGTTGATTCTGATACTTGGCATACCTCGTATGGTGGAGGATTTTTCTTGAATGCAGCAGATATGATTTCTGTTAATTTAGCCATTTTCAATAGTGAAGACGGGGCAAGACTGACTTTTGGTTTGGGTTTTGGTTTCTAAGAGCATTTGAACCAACTAATTTAATTTATAAGTGTACAAATTTTGACCTGTTTTGGCACGTTCTTCATCCGAAATAAGTAAAGTATTTTCGTCTTTAAAACAAACGGATTCTAATTGCGTAGTTGCGCCTAAATCTATGGTTTTTAAAGTGCCATTAATAAAATCATCACCTTCAAAATCTGAATAAATCCAAAGAAAGCCATAACCAAGAATTACTAGTTTTTTTCCATCTGGAGAGATAGTGGCAGAGGTAGTTTGACAAACCCTAGCAGTATTGCAAGGAGTGAATTCACCTACTAATTCAGCTGTATATTTCCCTTCAACATCTGGAATTTTGTAAATTAAAGCTTTTCCATTAAATGGTTGTGATCTGTTTTTTGTGATAATATAAAGCGAATTTTTAAAATGAAATAAGGATTCCGCATCGTATATTAAATTATCCTTTTTTGGTGGAAACTCTATTTGTTCTGGATAATGAAATTCTATTTTTCGAGCATCAATTTTATCACCAGGTTCAATTTCGGGGTTAGGAACTTTATAAATAACTAAATCTTTACGTTTGTTATCGTTATTTCCAATATCAGCAATATAAAGGTTGCCGTCATTATCTTGGGTTAAATCTTCCCAATCTTGATTTTTGGCATTTTTCACGCGTAACTTTTTTAAAAGCTTACCGTTAAAATTTACTTGGTACAGAATATCATCGTTTCCATGGTCTTCAACCAACCATGCTTTGTTATTTGCGTAATAGGCAATTCCTGAATTTTCTTTTATCTCCTTTGGTAGCTTTGTCACATAAGTAAGTTGCCCGTAATTAGAACAACCATTTAAAAAGATTAAAATATATACTAATGAAATTGCCTTCATATTAAATTTTAAATGAATAGAAATTAATGTAGCTAAAACGTATTGCGTTATACAAAGCAACAAAATAGCATTTTTAAAAAGGTGAAAATCCTGTTAAAAGAATTTTATAGTAATGAAAACGTTATAGTAACGGTGTTTTTATAGATAAGATAGAAATGTAGCAGATTATGTTAGTGTAAATTGAGTTTTCTTTAAAAATTCCAATATATTTATCAGATATAACCAAACAACTAAATAATAATGTTAGGAATAATTTCTTTCGTAGGTTTTACTGCACTAGTTGCAATAATAGCCTATTTCGCAACGCGAAAAACAGATGAGACATCCTCTGATGGCTACTTTTTAGGAGGTAGAAGTTTAACAGCAGGTGTAATAGCAGGCTCTTTACTATTAACCAATTTGTCTACAGAACAGATTGTAGGATTAAATGGTAGTGCTTATAAAGATGGGTTATCGGTAATGGCGTGGGAAACTTTAGCCGCAATAGCCATTGTGGTAACGGCAATTTTTTTATTACCAAGATATCTAAAAGGAGGGTTAACAACGGTTCCGCAATTTTTAGCAAAACGATTTGATGTCACTACCAAAACAATTACTTCGGCCTTGTTTTTAACGGGTTACGTTGTAGTGCTATTACCCGTTATTTTATATTCAGGGTCAGTAGCGATAAGCGGCATGTTTGATGTGCCTACACTTTTAGGCGTTTCTGATTCTACGGCATTAGTAATTTGTATCTGGGGAATTGGAATTATTGGATCTATTTATGCAGTATTTGGAGGCCTGAAAGCGGTTGCAGTATCAGATTCTATAAATGCGATAGGTTTATTAATTGGAGGGGTTTTGATACCCATTTTCGGATTAATGGCCATCGGAGATGGGAGCGTTATGGGCGGTTTAGAGACTTTAATTTCTTCAAATCCAGAACGATTTGATTCAACAGGAAACCCTGGTCAAGAGGTTCCTTTTGCAACAATTTTTACAGGAATGATGTTGGTACAATTGTTCTATTGGGGAACTAATCAGCAAATTATTCAGCGTGCCTTAGGAGCGAAAAATTTAGCAGAGGGCCAAAAGGGATTGTTATTAGCTTCTTTCTTAAAAATATTAGGACCAGTAATTTTAGTGTTGCCGGGAATGATTGCCTATCATTATTTTGATAATGGATTAGCATCAAGCGATTTGGCGTATCCTGAATTGGTTCGAGCAGTATTACCTAAGCCATTAGTAGGTTTCTTTGCAGCGGTACTTTTTGGCGCTATATTAAGCTCCTTTAACAGTGTTTTAAATAGTTCTGTAACCTTATTTGGTATTGATATTTATAAACAACATATCAATAAAGAGGCTCCAGAAAATGTTGTAGTAAAATATGGGAAAATCTTTGGGGTATGTTTGGCATTAGCAGCGATGTTTATTGCACCTTTAATTGCTAATGCAGGAAGTTTATTTAATTATTTACAGAAGATAAATGGGATTTATAGTATTCCAATTTTCACAATTATTGTTGTGGGGTATCTAACTAAAAGAGTACCTGCAATTGCGGCAAAGATTGGTATAATTTCAGGATCTGTATTATATATTATTAGTGAATTTTTTATTGGTCCAAGTAAAGTCTCAGCAGCTTTAGAAAAAGCAGAAGCTTCTGGAATAACAGATCCTGCAGTACTTAGATTAATCGAAGCAGATGCATATCCTCACTTTCTTCATAATATGGCAATTTTATTTGTATTAAACATAGTTATTATGTTAGTTATTGGATATTTCAAGCCAAGAAAAGAGCCTTATGTTTTGGAATATACGAATCAGGTATCTATAGAACCCTATAAATATGTGAAACAAGTAGGTCTCGCTATTTGTGTGATTGTAATAAGTATATACATATACTTTGCTCGATAAACAAAGTACAGCTTTGAATATAACAAAAGGGAGTAGCTTTAAAGCTACTCCCTTTTGTTATATTAAATTTTTAGTGAAAAATATGACCTTAATTACTTAGTTATGTTAAGATTTTTTGAGACATAATTTCCAATATTTTTTCCTTGCTTTAAACCATTATCAATTGCAGCTCTATAATGAATTCCACCATAAAGTCTACTAATAGCGGCTTCGCTTGAAGCAGCATAGAATGAGTTGAACTTTCTTACGGGTAGGCCAAATGGAATTTCGGTATCATCTTCAAAATAAAAATCGTCTCCAAATATATTGGTAAGAATTACAGATGCTGCACCTGAAACTACAGAGTGTCCACTCGTATATTCTGGAAAAGGGGGTGTTTGTAAAATAGGAAGCCAATCGGGATCAATAGTTTGATTTATAATAGTTTCAGGTCGTATTAAATTGCTTCTATATTTCTCATCCCAACAGCTGATAAAAGCATCGGCCATTGCAATAGCTGTTTTGGTATACGCATTAACCGTTTCTTCAATGTTAGCATTTGTTTTTTTAGCAGCAATTTTGGTAATTCCAATCCAATGGGCACCCGGAGATATTTTTTTGGTAGCAAACATAAAATGACCTCTTGTTACAGATACAAAAGGATTACAGTCCCAGAAGCGAGCAATTGCCACTTCCTCTGATGTATCGCCATTTTTATTCATTTCTTGTGTTACATTATAAACCTCCATTAATTCTTTGTAAAATTGGGAGTCTTTTTTTAATGAAAATTCAGGATGTTTTTCGGGTTTGAATTGTTGAGCTGAATCTAAAACAAAGGTCCTAATCTTACTCCAATGTGGTTCTATTCCGTCCATATAGGAAGGAGGAGTAGGCTGCCAGCGTGATGGATCATCTGTGTCTACATTAAATTTAGACATGGTTCTTGTTTGGTTATAATTATCTTTAGACATATACTGTTTTATATGTTTTACAACCTCATAAGCATAGGATTTAGAATTGTCAAATTCTAATTTATTCGTTTTCTCCCAAACAGTATATAAACTATCTTGAAGCGAAGCTATACGGTCTTCAGAGAAAATTAAGTTTTTACTCAGCTCCATATGCGCAATAATTGCTGATAATTCTAAATTTACACTTTGTGTTGTGTCTACTTTTGGAATTGCCTCAAGCTGGTTTAGTTTACCAACAAGCGTTGTAATGTTTGAACTTTTTTGTGCTAGAATTTCGTAGGAGGCAATATTTGGATATACAAAAATTCTACTTGCAACAGGTGGAGAGAAAATATCATGTATCATAATTTCCACAACTTTATCTACTGATTGGTGGAACATTTCAGGTGATACTTCAATGTGTTTTTCGGGCTTATTACAATTTGCAAGTGTACAGACAACTAGTAATAAGAAAAATTTAGGAATTATACTTTTCATGTTGTTATAATATTTCTAATTTTTTGAATTTATAAGGTATGATTTACCGTTGTTAGATAGAATCAAAAATGTATTTTCTTTTAATTTTATTATTCTCCTTCCATTAAAATTTTTAGGTAGGTTTAAGGTGTTAACTTTACTAAAACCCCCATTTTCAGATAATGTAATAACGCCACCAGAATTTGAAGAGCTTTCACCTAATTCTGTAATAAAGCCATAATAGTTTCCTATAAAAAGAATTTGGTTATTCTCAATTAAAATATCTTCAATAGTACTTAGTTGTGCCTGATTTGGCAACGGTTTTTTAGTAAATTGTTTGCCGTTGTTGAGATACACCATTGATTTTAATTCGTAAATATATTTGGTTTCTAAAATATCTGCTTCCTTTTTTTGTGTCAGATCAAAAATTGTTTCTACGTTGGAAAAATTGGAATAGTTTAAATACTTTTTCTTCAAAGAGGGTATTTGTTGAACTAATTTATCTTTAGAGGCGAAGGGTACGTATTTTCCAAAAAAGTCATAAAAGATAAGTTGATCTAATTGCCCATTTTTGTCAAAATCATCTAAGTATATTTTCACTGGTTTTTCAACGGAAGCTTTCCATTTAAAATTGAGCCCAGTATTTCCTGCAACAATATCTAATCTGCCATCGTTGTTGATGTCAGCAATTTTAATTACGTTCCACATTCCATTGGTTTTATCTAAACCAAATTGTTTTGTTTTGTTATCAAATTTTCCGCTAGTTTTATTATAAGATAAAATCGTAATAGGCATCCAATCTCCAACGATTATTAATTCTGAAAAACCATCATTATCAATGTCCGCCCATTGGCTATCGGTAATCATACCAAAACGTTTTTTATCTACTATTTCAAAACTACGCTCTCCTTTATTTCTTAAAATAAAACTAAATGGAGATAAGCCGTATGCCCCAGGAATTGAGCGATTTCCAATAAATAAATCCTCTAGGCCATCTTTATCAAAATCATGGCTAGAAACGGATGCTCCGTTCGTTGCCAATAGATTAGCATTAAGTTTACTAAAGTTTCCTTTACCATCATTGATATAAACTCTATCTTCAAGCATTGGGTTGCCTTCTTTATTATCATTACCACCACTTAAAGCATAAATATCTAAATCATTATCTGCATCAATATCAAAGGCAATAGCATCAACATCTTCATAAATATTATCTTTTAAGAAAACAGGTGTATTTTTAATTGTATAGTGTCCTTTTTTATTTTGCATATATAGCACAGGTGCCTGATTTCTGGCACCTCCAATAAAAAGATCCTCTAATCCGTCCGCATTAAAATCGGCATGAACAATTGAGGGGCCTTCCGTGGATAGGTTTTCAGGTGTTAATGCATCTCTTTCATAATCTAAATAACTATCTTCTTTATGAGTATAATCAAATTCAATTAGCTGCGTATTTAGAGGTAGACTATAATGGTATTTTGTAGTATTTTCTTTAGAAATAGTTACCATTGAATTAATCTTTATTTGTTGAGTAACAGTTTGACTGCCATCATTCCATATCACCTTAAGGGAGTCTATATTAGAGAGCTCTTTGAGTCCAAAATGTAATAGCCTTGTTGAGCTTGATAAATAACCTTTTACTGTAGTTTGTTCTTTATAAAATTGTTTTCCATCAGCATATAAATAAACTTTAGCACCATTCGTATTTAGACTGTTGTTTGACTCCAGAAGCTTAACTGTTAAAAATTGATGTGCGTTATCTAGTGGTGTGTTATTTTCTAATAGGATTGCTTTTTCATTTATATTATTAACAACAATATCCAAATCTCCGTCTAAATCTAAATCAGAATAGGCAGCTCCATTGGAATAAGAACTGGTATTTTTTTGATCAACTAGCTTTTTTTCAAAAGCTAAATCACCTTGATTTTTGAATAAGATATTGGATAATTTCAACATCGGCATTGTGTTGATTAACTTTTGCTCTAATGTATCTTGAGATGTTTCATTATACTTAGCGAAATCTAAATTGCTTAAGAAATTTATGTAATCTAAATCGTTAGGTCTTTTGTAAATTCCATTGGTGATATATAGGTCATTTAAGCCATCATTGTCATAATCCATAATTAAAGGTGACCAACTCCAATCTGTTGCATAAGTGTCTGTATATAAAGATGCATCGACAAAATGGTTGCCATTGTTTAATTGCATATGGTTTCTAGCATATTGTTGTTGGAAGCCAAATGATTTTTTAATTTGATTTATTTTATCCGTGTCCTCTCCGCCAGATTTCAAAAATACATCAGACTTAAAAGGCATCATGTCCAAGGTTACTACATCTAAATAGCCATTGTTGGTAATATCTGCTATATCAACTCCCATGGTAAATCTTGAAGTGTGATTAAAATACGCAGTACTTGATTCTGTAAAGGTTTTGTCTTTATTGTTTATATATAAATAATCATTTTCGTGGAAATCATTACCAATATATATATCTAAATAGCCATCATTATTAACATCTGAAGTAGCTATGGCTAATCCATATCCCAAGGCACTGTTGTAGATTCCAGCTTTTGTAGTTACATCAACAAATTTGATGTTACCATTTTCTGAAGTATTTTCATATAAAACATCACCGGAAAGAGAATTTGATTTGTTTCTTAACTCAGAGGTTCCATATGAATGTGGTGAATGTACAGAATGGTTAAGCAAATACATATCCAAATCACCATCATTATCATAGTCAAAGAAAGATGCTTGCGTTGAAAATCCAGAGAAATTAAGGCCGTAGTCTTTTGCTTGTTCGGTAAAAGTGTTATTACCATTGTTTATGTATAACTCGTTCTGAGCTTTTAGACCCTTGTAGTCGCCTACTTTACAAATGTAAATATCTAAATAGCCATCGTTGTTAATGTCAGCCATTGTAACGCCAGTTGACCATGTTGTTTCTTGACTGACGCCACCTTTTAATGAAATATCTTGGAACTTTAAATTCCCTAAGTTTAAATATAATTTGTCTGTTTTTTGATTTGCTGTTAGATAGATATCATCCAAACCATCATTATTAATATCTCCTAATGCTACGCCTCCTCCATTGTAATAATACAAGTATTCAATTATGTTTAAAGTACCGTTTGGTGTTAAATCATTGGAAAAATCCAATCCAGAAATACTAGAATCAACATTTGTAAATGCCGCAATTTCAGTGGTATTTTCTTTACTATTTTTAGTCTCATGCTTTTTTGCGCAACTTAAAATTAAAAGAAAAATAAAGACAATTTTTTTTATCATATTAATAATTATATACCTCTAAAGAGTCGTTATTCTTAGCTATAAAAATCTTGTCATTTAAGACCTTAATGTCCCGAATTTCTCCATTAATTTTTAAGCCTTTTCCGGTCTTGTAATATTTGAAATTTGCATCACCTACATTTTCTAAATAGATTCCATAAGAGGCATCATATCTTCCAAATTCAGGCATTACACCATTTAAGTTGCCGCCTAAGATAATGTCTTGATCCCCATCTTTATCAAAATCATGAGTTGTGATGGCATAAATGGGAGTAAATTGTATTTCAAACGGTAGCTCTTTTACTTCAAAATTAAACCCGCCAGTATTTATAAGAACAATAGAGCTTAATGTGTTCACTTCCAAAACTAAACTGGTTGCTAATTCTTCTTTTGTGAAAATATCTTGAATTGAAGCATTTTTAAAAGATTCATAATCAGGGAATTTTTTACTTAAATATTTTAATTGATCTACTAAGTTATGTCTGAGTGCATAAGGATATTCTTTGCCATTATCAGCGGTAAATGATAATATTGGATCTTCATAACTGTTTCCATCAAAATCTTTAACATATAGTTTAATTGGTTGTTTTACAGAAGCTCTAAATCTGCTATTTAAACCATGGTTACCTATGATTAAATCCATGTATCCATCATTATTCAAATCACATTGTTCAATGGTGTTCCACCAACCTTTTAAATTTGATGACGTATTGTCTTTTGACTTTTCAAAGTAACCTTTTTTATTTTCAAATACTTCAACACCCATAAACTCTCCAATAACAACTAAATCTTTAAAATTATCGTTATTCATATCAATAAATAGGGCGTCAGTAATCATGCCTAAATTTTTAAACTCCGGAGCAAATTTGGTAGATTCTTCTGAAAACTGGCCAGTTCCATCATTGATAAGTAAAAAACCTGAACCGGGTGAGCCATATGATTTGGGAATTGTTCTTTCTCCAATAAAAAGATCTAAATCATTATCATTATCGACATCTGCAACAGTAATTGTACTGCTGCTATGATATCCTTTGGATGTTGGTAATCTTTGCGCAGAAACCGTAAAATTCCCTTGACCATCATTGAGGTATAGTTTATCTAAATAATTAGGGCTATATTTTGAAAATTCAACTCCGCCACTACAAACGTAAAGGTCTAAGTCTCCGTCACCATCAGCATCAAAAAAGGCACTTTTTGCATCTTCTGCGTTTTTACTGTTTTTAAAAACAGTAGTGTTACTTTCTGTGAAGTGATTATTTTTTTGAATAAATAATTTGGAAGTATTACCTTTAGAACCACCAATGAAAATATCTTCCAGTCCATCATTGTTAACATCTGCTAATGACATTTTTGGCCCTTCGGTACTTCTCATTATAGGCAATAATCTTTCAATATTAAAATCAACATAATTATTTTCTTTATGTATATAATTGAGTACACCTTCTTTTTTCTTGAAAAGATTAGGAATTATTTTTTCTTCTAAAACATTAGAATTAAATGCTATTGCTTCCGCATCCTTCTCTTCAACGGTAATAGTCTTATCAGCTTGGACATTTATCAATTTGGTTATTTTACCAGTAGGCCAATTAATGATCAAGGTTAAAGAATCGGTGTCTTTAAACCCAAAGTTTGGCCTATTGTCCATAGACGATTGAAAACCTCTTACCGGTTGCTGTTCTAGGAAATAGGTATTTTTTTTACTTCGCAATTCTAATTTAGCACCTATTGCATTTTTATTGCGTCCATCACCTTTTAAAATAACTTTTAAATAATGATTATCGGCGTCTAAATTATTTCTATATATGAACAATGGCATGTTTACATTATTAACAATCAAATCCATATCCCCATCATTATCCAAATCACCATAGGCAGCTCCATTTGAAAAGCCTTCTGTGTCTAACCCATTTTCCTGTAGTTCAAACTTTAAATTGCCTGTGTTGAGATACGCGTGGTTTTTAACTTTGTTTGAAGGGATGAGGTCGATCAGCTTTTTGTAATCTAGTTGCTTATCTTTTTTTACAATTGACTTTATAACTTCTTCATTTGAAATGTATTTTAAATAATCTTGATTAGTTAAATCTTTAAATACCCCGTTAGCTATAAATAGATCTTTTAGCCCATCATTATTCATATCAAAAAATAGAGCGCCCCAGCTCCAATCGGAGGCCTCAACACCGCTAAATCTACCAATTTCACTAAACGTTAAATCGTTGTTGTTTAATTGCAACATGTTTCTTGTGAATTGATGGTAATAGTCATTTTTAAGATTATACTGATATTTATTCCAGTCTTCAAAAGTAGTTACTGTTTTTAGCCTGTCATATTCGCTAGGAAGCATTTCAGTCACAAAAATATCATTGAAGCCATCATTATTAATATCGGCAGCATCTGCCCCCATAGAAGCTCCGCTTATAGAATTAATAGCGCTAGTAAGACACTCTTTAAATGTGCCATTTTTTTGATTGATGTATAAATAATCTCGTTCAAAAAAATCATTTGAAACATAAATATCAGGCCAATTGTCGTTATTCAAATCACCAACAGTGACACCAAGCCCAAAACCAATTACACTGCCATAAATTCCAGCTTTTTCACTGATATCAATAAATTTTCCATTTTCATTTAGGAAAAGTTTGTCACCTCCCAATACGTCCCTTTTAGGACGCTCATTTTTTGTTAAATTAAAACTTCCTATGGCTTGGTAAGAGTTATTTAGAAGATATACATCTAAATCACCATCTTTATCAAAATCGAAAAAAGAGGCATGTGTAGAGAATCCTTGGTCGTCCAATCCCAATTCAGCCGCACGATCAGTGAAAGTCGCATCACCATTATTTATAAAAAATTCATTTTGTTTATTATCACCTTTTACATCTCCAGAATTACATACATAGATATCTAGAAAACCATCACCATTAATGTCAACCATAGATACGCCAGTAGACCAAGCCTTAGTGCCGCCTACTTTAGCTATTTGGGTGATGTCTTCAAATTTGAAATTGCCTTTATTTAAGTATAATTTGTTTTCATTTAAGTTTGATGTAAGGTACACATCCACTAATCCGTCATTATTGATATCGCCAATTGCAACACCGCCACCGTTGTAAAAATTTCGATATTTATAGACGTTAAATTCATCTGTTGAGATTAATTCATTGCTAAAATTGATACCTGTACTTTCTCCTGAAACTAGTTCAAATGAGGGTACTTTTACTTCAGTAGTAGCTTGTTTTTTATTACAGGATGCTATTAAAAGTAATAAGCAAAGTATAAAATTATGTTTCATTATTATTTCACTTTATTATACTTATACGATAAATCTTCAATTTTGACTGCAACATCTCTATCAGATTCTATATTTAATTGTATTTGTCTATTGCCATCAACCTTAACGAAAATATTATTTTTTAGTTTAATGAATGGATTTCCTGGATACCATTTTGATAGGGTGTCTTGAACATTGGGAAGCAATTTATTTGACTCTAGATCTTTATTCCAAGGTGCCCATGCTTCATATGAAAACTTAATGTCCATTGCGATGATTATATCATTTTCGTCGAACATAGGATAGAATAGCATTTTAATTTCTCTGGTAGTATCAGAACTGTCTTGGGGAATTAATAACTTTTGCACATAATTATTGTCAGATCCGTGAGAAATTAATTTTTTCCTGTTCAGCTCCCAGCAAGTTTTAAAGAAGGAAGGTTTTGATTGTCCAAATTGTAAGCCATAAAATATAGTGTCGTTTTTAACGCCACTTGCTAATTCTTTTTTAACAACTTTAGTGTATTCTGATTGGCAAGATGATAATGAAAGAATCAATATTAGAAGGAGTATTTTATTTAAGTACATTAATTTCATAAATTTTAAGACTATCATTATTAATAGTCGTGAATAAATAATTTTTTGAATTGATTTTGCTGATATTAAAATCTCTTATTTGACCGTCTATATTTAGCGGAATCACTTGATTAAATTCGTGATTTTTATTTCCATACACCAACCAACCATGTGAAGCATCTTGTCGGCCGAATTGTGGCTTGATTAAATATTGATTGCCTCCAAATATAATATCTAAAAAACCATCATTATTAAAATCAAAAACATCAATAGCTTCTACGTTTGAGTATTGGATTTCTTTGGGTAATTTTTGAGATGTAAAAGTATTATTTTTATTAATAAATAAGGAAGTATTAACCATTTTAACATCAATAATTATGGCTTTTTCTAACTCTTCTTTTGAGAAAATAGAGTTCATATTTGCATTGGCATAGTCTTTATAGAACAAAAGCTTTTGTTTAAGACTTGTAATTTGTGAAACTAACTCATCCTTATCTACAATTGGATAAAAATCAGCACCATTTTTATGACATATAATTTGTTCAATGGTTCCATTTTGATCAAAATCTGAGATAAAAATTCTTGTTTCTTTTTTAAAAAAGGAATTTTGACCTTTATTACCTGCTATAATGTCTAAATTACCATCGTTATTTACATCAATTACTTTTAGCGATTTCCAAAACCCTGAGGTGTCTTCCAAACCATATAATTTAGTGCGATTCACTAAGATGGCATTTTCGTTAATAAAAATAGAAATAGGCATCCATTCACCAATGACAACTAAATCTTTTGCTCCATCTTTATTTATATCAACCCATTGTGAATCAGAAATTAAACCTATATTCTTGAGTTCGTTTTGATTGGAAAATTCAAAAGTATTATTTCCTGTATTTTCTAAGATATATCCACTTGTAGGTAGGCCATACGTAGCTACTTTAAATCGTTCACCAATAAAAATATCTATATCACCATCGAGATCAAAATCATAAACCGATACAGTGGAAGAACTTATAGCGGTTTTAAAAGGTAGTGATTGTACATGCCATGTAAAATTTTGATGACCATCATTGATGTATAATCTATCATTTAATGCGTAATCATATTTTGAGAAAGACTTTCCTCCACTACAGACATATAAATCTAAATCACCATCATTATCACTATCAAAAAAAACTGCGTCTGTATCCTCAGATTTAGCATTTACCACGAATGGCGTCCTTATTTCTTTATATTTTGCATTTGGCTGAGAAACAAAAAGGCTGCCCGTTTGCCCTTTAGCACCACCAATATAATAATCAGGTTCTCCATCATTGTTAATATCCGCACTTGTGATATTCGGCCCTTCATTATTAAACATTTCGGGGAGTAATTGTTCTTTATTAAAATCATTTGATTTGTTTTCCTGATGAACATATGCAAATAGATTTATCTGTTTTAAATTGGATTTGGGATAAGAAAAATCTTCTAATTTGTTTGGTTTTAAGATAATTTGATTTTCAGGCTGTTTAAAGCGATAATTTTCATTTGTTTTTAATTTTAGGTGATTGGTTCTTAAGCCATTAGGCCAAGAAATAATTAAGCTATCAATCGTTTTACAAGAATCTGTTCCAAAATGTAAAATAGGTGATATAGAGCTTTGAAACCCTCTTGAAGGAAAGTTTTCTAGTACTCCATAATTATTGTTATAGTATATTTCAGCTTTTGCGCCAATCGCCTGAGTATTATTTGAGCCACCACTTAATTTAATTGAAATACTTCGTTTAGAAGTGGTATCTAATTTATTTTCGTAGATAAATGCGGGCATGTTTACGTTGTTGATAACTAAATCTAAATCACCATCATTATCAAGATCACCATAGGCACTTCCGTTGCTAAAGCTAGGTTTATTTAATCCCCATATTTTGGAATGATCTGAAAATTCAAAATCACCTTTATTTTTATAAGCCACATTAGATATTGCTTGAGAGGGCATTAAATCTATTAGCTTATTCATAACTTCTTTGTCGCTCTTGATGATTTTCTTTATATGCTCATCATTAGACATATAACTTAAATAATCTCGATCTAAAAGATCTTTGTAAATACCATTACTAATAAATATATCTTTTAAACCATCGTTATCTGCATCAAATAACAAAGATGCCCAACTCCATTCCGTTGCAGCAACGCTTGATAATCTACTTATTTCTAAGAATTTATCGTTACCCATATTTCTGTGAAGGGCGTTTCTGGAAAATTGATGATGGTATCCATTCTTATTGGCCATTTCATATTTATTCCATGATTCAAAAAGTGTTTTTGTCCGTTGTCTTTCAGTAGTTTTTGGTAACATCTCTGTGACCATAATATCAATTTGGGAATCATTATTTAAATCGGCTGCATCAGCACCCATAGAACCCATAGAGATAGACTCAAATTCATTCTCTAAATTTTCTTTAAATGTGCCATCGTGTTGATTTATATATAAGTAATCTCTTTCAAAAAAATCATTAGAAATAAAAAGATCGGGCCATGTATCATTATTAAAATCACTTACTGTGATTCCTAATCCGAACCCAATCGCACTAGTATATATATTGCTTTCGGTGGAAACGTCAATAAAAAAGCCATTCTCATTTTTAAGTAATTTATTTCCATTCGAACTTGGAATATCTCTTTGATCTTTAATTAAATCGTAGCCCCCGACAGATCTTATAGAATTGTTTAAAAGATAACAATCTAAATCACCGTCTTTATCATAATCAAAGAAGGCTGCTTGTACGGATAAGCCAATTATATCTAAACCATATTGTTTGGAGGATTCAGAAAAGGTTAAATCACCATTGTTAATAAATAATTCATTGTGCCTATTTTCACTTGTACTTGGTGGTCCTGCTTTACAGACATAAATATCAAGTAAGTTATCATTATTGATATCTATAAATGTAACACCTGATGACCATACATTTTCACAGGCAACACCAGCTTTTTTAGTGATATTTTCAAAATTCCAATTGCCTTTGTTTAAATATAATTGATTTTCTACCAGGTTTCCCGTAAAATAAATATCTAATAAGCCATCATTGTTTATATCGCCCAAAGCAACTCCACCTCCGTTAAAGAAATTGCGGTAGGTATATGGATTTAATTCTTCTGTGAATTTTAAAGTGTTTTGGAAAGTGATTCCAATTGTATCTTCTTTTAAAGAAAATAAAATAGGTTCTGAGATTTCAGAATTGCACGAAATTAGAAAACAACTTATAATACTAACAAATAATAAGTTTCTCATCAAAAAAATTATTAAAAAAAGGGATACTTTATAAAGTATCCCTTTTTGAATAAATAATACTTGAAATACTTGACTAGTAACCTGGATTCTGTGTTAAAGAGCCATCACTAGCAGTAACTTGATCCAATGGAATAGGGAATAGTTTTAAATCATCTGAACCTAAAGTTTCTTTTTCCCACCATGTGCCATTATTATATAAGTCAAAACGGATTAAGTCTTGTCTTCTTGTAGCTTCTTGGAACATTTCTTTTCCTCTTTCATCAAGGAAAGAAGCTTCGTCAATAGAAGTTAAAGCCTCAGCGTTAGCTCTAGCTCTTAATGTATTAACATCAGATAAAGCCAATGACCAATCTCCTGCTGCTCTAGCCTCAGCCTCAGCACGGATTAAATAAATTTCTCCTAATCTTACTATAGGATAATCATTGTCCATTTCTGCTCTTTGTCCCATTTTAAAACTAAATTTACCCAAACGAACTCCTGCAAATCTTGGAGAGTTAGGTTCTAATTCAGCAACATAAGGACGATAGTCAACTTGTAACAATCTTTCTCCTGTATTTTCGTCAAAGACATCAGATGCATAATCTAAAAGCTTGTAACCCTCTGCATCATATTGAGGTCCTTGGACGAAATTGTATTTTTTACGATCATCAGAGTCATCATACATGTTGTAGAAATCACTAAGAGCAGTATATCCATTCCATGGTTGATCAGCAAAACTCCAAGTAAGTTGGCTTCCATAATGCAATGTCATTTGAGCAAAATTCATTCCAGTACCAGTTGTTTCGTCATAATTAATGGACCATATCATTTCTGGATTATTACCATTGTTAGGAGCGAACAAAGCTGCATAGCCAGATAATGTTTCCGCATCTTGATCTAAACCATCAGTAATAATATCTGATGATGCAGAGAATTCATCTCTCTTACCTGTATTGTCAACTGTATAATTACTATCATCAGCTAAAATATAAGGACTATTGCTAATGATATAATCAGCAACAATTCTAGCTTCATCATACTTAGGAGTACCCGTATATACTTCAGCATTTAAATATAATTTAGCTAATAAACCTAGGGCGCCAAATTGATTAACTTCATAAGATGATGATGTGGCCGGTAAATTAGAGGCATCAAGCGATAAAGGTTCTGTGATTGAAGGAACCCCTATAGCAGCTAATAATTCACTTTCAATAAAAGCAAACACTTCTGCTCTTGTAGATTGAGGTTCGTCTTGCCCCTTTACAGTGATAATTTTTACATTACCAAACAAATCCACTAATCTTGAATAAAAGAAAGCTCTTAAAGTTTTAACTTGTGCTGTAGCAGCAGGTGTTAACGTGCCAGCAAGCAATTCATTACAAATACCTATTCCAGTATATTGTGCTTTCCAAGTGTCATTGAATGGCCCTTCTGTTTTTCCATATTGATGTCTTTGAAATCTTAACCAAAGACCACCATCATACCAGTCACCCCCTTTTTGAGTTACCGCCATTTCATCAGTGGAAACTGATTGAATAGAGAAGTACCCACCATGGTTTGCTGTTCCAGTTCTTAGTGCATCATAAGCAGAAGTCAATGTAACCACTGATTCTGATGATCCACCATCTCCACCGCCATCTGCAGCGCTACTACCTATACCATCAACAAGTACCTCTTCTAAGTCAGTACAAGAATATAGAGATACAGATAGAATACCGCATAAAAAAATTGATTTTACAATATTATTCATGTTTTTTTTATTAAAAGTTAATATTTAAACCAAGTGTAAAAGTTCTAGAAGAGAAATAATTATATCTTCTGTCGATACCTGGTGTTAATGGATCCCTAGCTTCAGGTAAGAAGCCTGCATTATCAACAGATCCTCTGTCTGTTAATGCTGGTTCTGGATCAGCACCTGTATAGTTCGTTATTGTAAACAAGTTTTGACCACTTAATGATAATCTAATATCTTTTAAGTATTTGTTGCTTTCAGCAATATCAAATGTATAACCAACAGATAAATTATCCAATTTTACAAAATCAGCTTTTTCAACATACAAAGAGCTAAATTGGGCATTTTTAATAGCTGGATTTGCTAATTCTGTATTTACATAGTTATAAGAACCTTGACTTCCTACTCTTGGCTCGTAAAACACTCTAAAGTTATTTACTAAACTATGGCCAAATGCACCCCTAAAAAATGCGTTTACATCCCATTTTTTAAATTGCAATTTATTAGACCATCCTAATTCAAAGTCAGGAATACCTTTACCTAATACTTGGAAATCACCGTCATCTTCTAAAGCATCACCTTGTGAAGTTTTTAAAACATTATCTCCATTTAAATCTGCCAATACTTGAGATCCATCAACAACTTCTCCTGTGAATACTGGACCCCATATTTGACCTACATCTTCTCCAGTAGCTACTAATATTACTCTTGTGTCATTTTGACCAGGAGCTCCTAAGTTTCCTTGTAACACTCTATCGTTAATATACTCATCTAAAACAGTATTATAAGAAGAAAGTACCAAACCTGTAGTGTAATTTAAATTTTCTGTTTTAACAACATCATAATTAACAGCTAATTCAAATCCTCTAGTTGTTAAACTTCCGCTATTTTGATATTGATTACCATTAAAACCAGTAACGTCAGAAGCTACAGCTACAGGAAGTATAAAATCTTTTACATTACGAGAATATAAATCTAAAGTAGTTGATAAACGCCCATTAGCATATTCTATACCGAAGTTAGTTTCAGCTTTTTCTTCCCATTTTAAATTTGGATTAGCTAATCTTACTTGGTTTGGAGCTGTTTTAGCATCATTTGGATCGTATCCATCTCTGGCTAAAAGATTGTCAGCAGGTAAAGCACCAGTAACACCATAACCTAAACGAACTTTAAATATATCTGTACTACCTAAATCTAAATACTTGTTTAAGTCAACGCCTAAACCTAAAGAAGGAAAAGTACCCCATTGATTATCTGCACCTAGTTTGGTTGACCCTTCACGACGTAAAGATGCATTTAAGAATATAGCATTGTCATAACTAACATTAAATCTTCCGAAAAATGCAATAATTCTTTCATCTGGTGATTTACTACTATTTACTTCTATTCTACCATCTGTGTTTACATCTTGAGCCCATTCTAAAGCATTCAAATAATTAAAATCAGCATTTGGAAATCCACCTAGGCTTAAAAAATAATCGCTAGTGTTTTTTTGTTGCCAAGAGTAACCTGCGGTTACTTTTAGATTAATTATATCTGTAAGATCCTTATTATAATCACCAAAGGCTTCAAATAGTTTGAATTTTTCATCTCCAGTTTTTAACCTACCTAAACCTTTTATAGATGCATCTGTACTTACTGCATTACCTCTGAAATAAGAATTTGTTGAATAATATTCTTTATTCGTATATCTTTTCTCTTGCTCAGATAACATTACATCTAACCTTAAATCATTAGTTATCGAATATTTAAAATTAGCACTATAAGTAAATTCGTTTCTAGAACCATCGTTAGTATTTTGGTCCATGATAGCTACTGGATTGTAGCTGTCAAATAATCCCAATGTTTCAAAATAACCTCCAAAATTGTCTGATAAGAAGTTTGAAAATTGTGAATCGGCTTGAAAAACAGGTGCAGTTGGATTATATAAAACAGCATACCGTAGCGCTTCGTTAAAACCAAATTCAGAATCTCTTTTAGTGTAAGATGTATTGAATTCTACTTTCAATTTCTCGTTTAATAGAGATGTTCTAAAATTAGCTCTAGTGTTAAATTGTTTAAAGCCAGAATTATTAAGAATGCCTTCTGCGTCCCTAAAGTTAGTGGAAACTCTATAAGATGATCTATCAGAACCACCAGCTACAGACACATTATGAACACTAGTTTCTGCATTTCTAGTGACTAAATCCATCCAGTCATTTTTATTTCCTAAGTCAACTCCACCAGCAGCAATAAATTCATCAGCACTCATGATATCAACTTTTCGCGCAATAGAAGCTACAGAATATTGACCATTATAAGATATGTCTGTTTCGCCACTTCTACCTCTTTTCGTGGTGACGATAATAACCCCACTAGAGCCTCTTGAGCCATATATTGCAGCAGCTGAACCATCTTTTAAAACGGTCATACTAGCAATATCACTTGGGTCAACGTTATTCAACGAGGCACCAATAACACCATCAATAACAACCAAAGGTGAAGAGTTAGCACCTACAGTAGAAATACCCCTAAGACGAACTGTTGCCTCATCATTTGGGTTACCTCCTTTGTTATAAATACTTAAACCGGCAACTTTACCTTGTAGTAATTCATTTGCACTGTTAATTGTACCTTGATTAAAGTCTTCCTCAGAAATCTGTGTTACAGCAGAAGTAATCTCTTTTTTGGTAGTACTACCGTATCCAACTATAACAACTTCTTCCAATGCTTGCGCATCTTCTTCAAGGGTTACATTGATACTGGTTTTTCCACCTACTGCTACTTCGGTAGCTTTGTAACCAATGTAGCTGAATACTAAAATAGCACCGCTGTCTACATTACTAATTGTATAGTTACCATCAAAATCGGTTTGCGTACCGTTTGTTGTGCCTTTTACCAGAACACTTGCACCTGGTAAGGGTCCACTAGCGTCAGAAACTGTTCCGGACACCTCCTGTGCTTGGGTCATACCAAAGCATAAAAATGCTCCTGCAATCAACAAGCTTTTAAATAGCTTAATCTTCATAAATAATTAATTTAAGTTGAGTTAATTTAAATTGAAAAGTTAAAAATATGTAAAAAAGTTGTTAAAATCGTATTACTTCAGTATTCGAGAACTACGAAAACGGTTTCGTGTTAATAACTTTGTTAGTTTGCTAAAATATTAATAGACGTGTTATCTGATTAGATTATTCTTAAAATAAGTGAATTAAAGTAAGAATTTGAAAACTGTATGCAAATATACACTTTTTAATTTTTTATTAATACAGTTGATTTTTTAAGTCATTTGTTAAAAAAGGGGTATTTAGTATACCTTGCATAATTATGTATTAATTTAACATTTTGAAATAAAGTCAGCTAATTCTAAATTATAAATTTTGAAACGTAAAATAACCTTAAAGCATATTGCAAGAGAATTGGAAGTTTCTATTTCAACAGTTTCTAAAGCCTTGAAAAATAGCGAAGAAATTAGTAGAGATACCAAAGAGAAAATACAAGCATTTGCAAAATTGTATAATTATAAGCCTAACAATATTGCAATTAGCCTTAAAAACAAGCGCACCAAAAATATAGCTGTTATTATTCCTGATATAGTTCACCATTTTTTTACGACCGTTTTTAGAGGAATAGAAAAATATGCCAATGCTAAGGGTTATAATGTTATCGTATGCGTTTCTGACGAATCTTTTGATAAAGAAGTTATAAATATGGAAATTCTGGCAAACGGTAGCGTTGATGGGTTTATTATGTCGCTATCCTCACAAACACAGCTCAAAGGTGATTATAACCATTTAATAGAATTGACGGAACAGGGTATACCTTTAGTTTTGTTTGATAGAGTAACAGATAAAGTGGAGTGTGATAAGGTTTTAATTAATGATAAAGACGGCGCATATAGCGCTGTGAAAAAACTTATTGAGAACGGAAGAAAAAAAATTGCCTTAATTGCAACAGAAGATTATTTAAGTGTAAGTAAAGATAGAGCCGATGGATATTTTCAGGCTTTAGAAGATTTTAATATTAAGGTAAATAAAAATTTAATTTTAAAATTACCATCTATGAATAGTGTTGAAGGTAATGAAATGAAAGATTTCTTTGCCAATGAACAGATAGATGCAGTTTTATGTGTGAATGAAATTTATGCAATTCATGGAATGCGTATTGTACAGAAAATGGGATTAAGAATACCAGAGGATATTTCCTTTATAGGTTTTACAGATGGAATTTTATCAAAATTTTCAAATCCTACGTTAACATCTATTGCCCAACATGGAGAGCGAATGGGTGAAATTGCAGCAGAAATGCTCATAGATAAAGTGGAAAGTGAAAATGATGTGGAAACCTATAGAACTGAGATTTTAGAAGCTACGATTATTGAAAGAGAATCTACACAGAATTAAGAATTCTAAAAGAGTTTTTTAGTATTGAAGAATTAAAAATGAGTAAAACAGGATTTATATTTGACTTAGACGGGGTTATTGTTGATACCGCTAAATATCATTATCTCGCATGGAAAAAACTTGCCAATACTTTAGGTTTTGACTTCACTCATGAACAGAATGAGCTGTTTAAAGGGGTAAGCAGAAAGCGTTGTTTGGAAATTTTATTAGATATAGGAGGGGTTTCAGCTACTCAAGAGCAGTTTGATACTTGGATGATTGAAAAAAATGAAGATTATCTAAAGTATATTGAGAAAATGGATGCCTCAGAAATCTTACCAGATGTTCCAAAAATTCTCAAGTTTTTAAAAGCTAAGAATATTCCAATTGCATTAGGCTCAGCAAGTAAAAATGCACAACCGATATTAGAAAAGGTAAACCTATTTTCTTATTTTGATACTATTGTTGACGGTAATAATGTTACCAAGGCAAAACCTGATCCAGAAGTATTTTTAATTGCGGCAAGACAGCTAGGTGTAGATGCAAAAAAGTGTGTTGTTTTTGAAGACGCAGTTGCGGGTATTCAAGCGGCTAACGCAGCAGAAATGATAAGCATTGGAATCGGTGATGCTAAAATTCTTTCGGAAGCAAGGTATAACTTTAATGATTTTACTGAAATGGATATTTCTTTTTTAGAAAGTCTTATTTTATAATTTCGCAAAATCAAAAAAAATTGATTTCAAAGTTTATAAACACATTTAATACGTAAGAATGAATCAAGATTATATAAAACCAAATGTTTGGTCCATTATAGAGGAAGGTTTCGATAAAGAAAAAGTAAAATCTTCAGAAAGTTTATTTAGTATTGGTAATGGTGCAATGGGGCAGCGTGCGAATTTCGAAGAAAAATATACGGGGCATACTTTTCAGGGGAGTTATATAGCAGGGGTTTATTATCCAGATAAAACTCGTGTTGGGTGGTGGAAAAATGGCTACCCAGAATACTTTGCTAAGGTTTTAAATGCACCAAATTGGATAGGGATTAATGTTCTGGTGAATGGGGAACATCTTGATTTAAATACTTGTAAATCTGTTTTAAGTTATAAGAGAGAATTAAATATGAAAGAAGGTTGGTACCAACGTTCTTTTGTAGCGATTTTATCAAATAATATTAAAGTTGAAGTAAAAACTACTCGCTTTTTAAGTTTAGATTTTAATGAAATAGGCGCTATTAACTATCAAGTTACTCCAATTGATACGGATATAGAACTGATTTTTGAGCCTTATTTAGATAGCGGTATAACTAATGAAGATAGTAATTGGGATGATAAGTTTTGGAATACAACAGCTATCGCTTCTGAAGCAAATCAAGCTTACATGGAAGCACATACCATGAAAACTAATTTTGCGACCTGTACCTTCATGCAGTCACAATTATTTTCCAATGGTGCGCTTGTTGATCAAAGTCCTATTGAAACTTCGGACGAGTTTCTTGTCAAACACAGTTATTCTCAAAAAGTCAAGAAAGGAGAGGTAATAGCCTTGCATAAATTTGGAGGGTATGTTGTTGATAGAAATCATAAAGCATCCGAATTAATAAAAGTGTCAAAGGCGGTGCTGAAAAAAGCATCAGACCTTGGGTTTGATGCCCTATTAGAAAAGCAAAAAATTGCTTGGGGCAAAATATGGGAAATGAGCGATATTACTATTGATGGTGATGTGAAAGCTCAGCAAGGTATTCGTTTTAATATTTTTCAATTAAATCAGACCTATTTAGGAACAGATTCTAGGTTAAATATAGGGCCAAAAGGGTTTACAGGAGAGAAATATGGAGGAAGTACTTATTGGGATACCGAAGCCTATTGCATTCCTTTTTATATGGCAACGAAAGACCAAAAAGTTGCCCGAAATCTTTTAGAATATAGGTACAATCATTTAGAAAAAGCCATCGAGAATGCTAAAAAACTTGGTTTTTCTAATGGAGCCGCATTGTATCCTATGGTTACCATGAATGGAGAAGAATGCCATAATGAATGGGAAATTACCTTTGAAGAGATTCATCGTAATGGCGCCATAGCATTTGCAATTTATAATTACTATCGTTTTACAGGCGATTACAGTTATATCCCAGAAATGGGGCTAGAGGTTTTAATAGGGATTGCTCGATTTTGGCATCAAAGAGCAACCTTTTCGACTCAGAAAGATAAATATGTAATACTTGGTGTAACTGGTCCTAATGAATACGAAAATAACGTTAACAATAACTGGTATACCAATTATTTAGCAAAATGGTGTATTAATTATACTATAAATCAACTGCAAAAAGTTGAAGATGGCTATCCTGAAGATTACCATAGAATAATAGGGGTAACTAAACTTTCTGATGTTGAAGTTGATAAATGGAAGAAAGTGGCTTCTAATATGTATTTTCCATTTTCGAAGCAACATGATGTGTTTTTACAGCAAGACGGTTTTTTAGATAAAGAATTAATAACTGTGGCTAATTTACCAAAATCGCAACGACCTATTAATCAAAAATGGAGCTGGGATCGTATTTTGAGGTCGCCATATATAAAGCAGGCAGATACGTTACAAGGTTTTTATCTTTTTGAAGACCAATTTACGGTTGAGGAGTTAGAAAAGCATTTTGATTTTTACGAGCCTTTTACGGTACACGAATCTTCATTATCACCATGTGTGCATAGTATTCAAGCAGCTAAACTTAATCGAATGGATCAGGCATATACTTTTTATTTGCGTACCTCGCGTTTAGATTTGGATGATTATAATAAAGAAGTAGAAGAAGGCTTACACATTACTTCGATGGCAGGTACTTGGATGAGTATTGTAGAAGGTTTTGGAGGTATGCGAGTAGTAGAGGATAAATTATCATTTATTCCGCGAATACCAAAACAGTGGAAAGGCTATTCTTTTAAAATAAATTTCAGAAAACGTATTTTGAAGGTTACCGTTTCTCAAACTGAAACTAAATTTGAATTGGAAGGCGCCGAAGAAACTTCTATTAGAGTTAATGGGAAAAGAATTGTAATTGCACCAGATAAGGCAACAATAGTTTCAAATTAATAGCTCCCTATGATGAATAAATGCTTCTTGCTTATTACACTAGTTTTTGTGATGGCATGTAAGCACAAAAAAACAACGAAGGCTCATATGGAGCGTAATACAATCATGTTGAAGAAAAAAGAAGTAGTTTATCAAGTTTTTACTCGCCTGTTTGGCAATACCGATACAACAAATAAACCTTGGGGTACTATTGAAGAAAACGGAGTAGGGAAGTTTTCTGATTTTTCAGAAAAAGCACTACATGAAATTAAAGATTTAGGAGTTACCTATATTTGGTATACGGGTGTTCCACATCACGATGTAATTCGTGATTATACGCAATTCGGAATTTCTAATGACGACCCAGATATTGTTAAAGGGAGGGCAGGATCGCCGTATGCGGTGAAAGATTATTACAATGTAAATCCTGATTTAGCCGATAATCCTGAGAAAAGATTAGAAGAATTTCGAGCTTTGATCACTAGATCTCATGCCGCGGGTTTGAAGGTTATCATCGATATTGTTCCCAATCATGTGGCTCGTAATTATGAAGGTAAATCTACTCCAAATGGTTTCGAGGCATTTGGAACAACAGATGATACTACGCTAGAATACAAACGTGATAATAATTTTTATTACGTTCCAGGTGCTGAATTTAAAGTTCCAGAATGGCGTGATAATTACCAGCCTTTAGGCGGGGAACAACAAGATCAAGCAGATGGTAAGTATGTGGAGATTCCGGCAAGATGGACCGGTAATGGTTCTCGTTTGGCGCAGCCAGATTTTAATGATTGGTATGAAACAGTAAAGATAAATTATGGCATTAAACCAGATGGTACTTACGATTTTGATAATTTGCCAGCTGATTTTGATACGAAAGATTATAGGACACATTATCAATTTTGGTCTGATAAGGATGTTCCAAATTCATGGATTAAATTTAAGGATATAGCCTTGTATTGGATAGCCATGGGTGTCGATGGTTTTCGATTTGATATGGCCGAGATGGTTCCTGTAGAATTTTGGAGCTATATGAATTCACACATTAAAATGAAAAAACCCGACGCTTTTTTATTGGCAGAAGTGTATAATCCGGATTTGTACCGTGATTACATCAGAAAAGGAAAAATGGATTATTTATATGATAAGGTAGAATTGTATGATAGTTTAAAGCATATAATGGCTGGTTATGGTTGGACAGATCATATCGAAACAGTTCAAAGCGGAATGAAAGATATTGAACACCATATGCTTCATTTTTTGGAAAATCATGATGAACAACGAATTGCTAGTCCTGAATTTGCTGGTGATGCTAAAATAGCAATGCCCGCGATGGTAGTTTCTGCAACGATAAGCACCGCTCCAACCATGATTTATTTTGGCCAAGAAGTAGGAGAGCCAGCAGCGGAAAAAACCGGATTTGGGAGTCCAAGCCGGACATCTATATTTGATTACATTGGGGTTCCAAGCTTTCAACGTTGGGTGAATAATAAAAAGTTTGATGGCGGGCAATCTACGCAAGAAGAGAAAGAGTTGCGTGATTTTTACAAACGATTATTAAACTTTACCATTCAAAGTGATGCTCTGATGGGAGCCTATAAAGAAATACACTTTTTTAATAAAGAAAATACAATTGGTTACGATCATAAAGTTTTTTCATATTGCAGATGGTCGGAAAATGAAAAGTTGGTGGTACTAAGTAATTTTGATACTGAAGAAGACTACCAATTTACAATTAAAATACCTGAAAATATTACGAGTAAGTGGAATCTAAAGCAGGGCGAATATCTTTTAGAGGATCAATTGTATGATAGGGAAAAACCAATTTTAACTGTTGATAATAAAGGGGTGGGTGCGTTTTTGATTCATATGAAACCACTGGAATCTTTCATTTTCAAATTAAAATAAATATATGAAGTTCATTGTGTCAATTCTAATTTTAATAACAATTTCTGCATGTATGGAAACAGCAAAGCCATTAGTTATAGGTCATAGAGGAGCGATGGGTCACGAGACAGAGAATACAATCGCATCGATCCAGAAGGCATTGGATTTAGATGTTGATATGATTGAGATTGATGTATTTAAAATTGCAAGTGGCGAAATAGTTGTTTTTCATGATGATACCGTTGAAAGGTTGACGAATGGCTCTGGAAATATTGAGGCTTACACTTGGGTAAACTTGCAAAAGTTAACTGTAAAGGGGGATCATAAAATTCCTTTATTAACTGATGTGATTGATGTGGTTAACAGAAAAGTTCCTTTAAATATTGAACTGAAAGGAGCTGGTACTGCTGAGGATGTGAATGCTACTATTCAAAAATATTGCTCTGAAAAAGGATGGAAGCTAGATGATTTTATAATTTCTAGCTTTAATTGGAAGGAGCTGAAAGTAATGCGAAAATTGAATGATGAAATAGCGTTAGCGGTGCTTATAGAAAATGTAAACCCATTAGACGCGCTACCCATAGCCAAAGAATTGAAAGCAGTTGCAATTAATCCAGATTATATGAATCTGAATTTAGAGATTGCAAATAAGATTAGAGCTGCAGGATTTAAAATTTACCCTTGGACGGTTAATCAACCACAAGCAATTATGAAAATGAAAAGAATTGGTGTAGATGGTGTTTTTACCAATTATCCAGAAAGAGTTAAATAATGTTTGATGTATTGATTGTGGGTGGTGGTGCAGCAGGTTTCTATGCTGCAATACATATAGCAGAAGCGAATCCTAGTTTAAAAATTGTCATTTTAGAACGGGGAAAAGAAGTTTTGACTAAAGTGAAAGTTTCGGGAGGTGGTCGATGTAATGTTACTCACGCCGCATTTGATCCAAATGAATTGGTGAAGAATTATCCAAGAGGAGAAAAAGAATTAAAAGGTCCTTTTCATACCTATTGTAGTGGTGATACCGTTGCTTTTTTTGAAGAAAGAGGAATAGCATTAAAAATAGAAGAAGATGGTAGAATGTTTCCAGAGAGTAATACTTCACAAACGATCATTGATTGTTTTACAAGCGAAGCAGAACGTTTAGGAATAAAATTACTTAGAAATAGTTCTGTTATTGCTATTCAACCTATAAAAAAGTCTAGTGAAAACCCCTTAGATGGGTGGATGGTGGAATCTATTCAGAAGAAATACTATGCGAAACAAATACTAATAGCAACAGGGAGTAATCCTAAAATCTGGAAATTGCTGGAAAAATTAGGACACACTTTAGTGTCTCCTGTTCCTTCATTATTTACCTTTAATATAAAAGATCCTCGTATTGAGGGTATTCCGGGGGTAAGTACAGCTGCTATTGTTGAGGTCTTGGCTAAGAATTTAAATAAAAAAATTAGCATCAACCTAAAGAGTAAAGTGGCTTCAAAAGCCATTTTAGCTTCAGATGGTCCCTTGTTGATTACGCATTGGGGTATGAGTGGACCAGCAGTACTAAAACTATCTGCCTGGGGAGCTCGAGAGCTTAGCGATTGGAATTATAAATTTAAAATTAGAGTTAATTGGTTGCCTGAATACCATGAGGAAGCTGTTTTACAAGTTTTGCTGCAGGTGAAAGATGTGGAGGCCAAGAAGACCGTTTTACGAACAAATGCAGTTGATGTTCCGAGGCGTTTATGGATTAATTTAGTGAAATTCTCAGGTATTTCTGAAACCACCAAATGGGCCGAGGTTACTAAAAGTCAGCTTCAATCTTTAGCAAAAGAACTCACAGCTGGAGAATATGATGTTGATGGTAAAAGTACCTTTAAAGAAGAATTTGTTACCGCTGGAGGAATCGATTTAAAAGAAATTAATTTTAAAACATACGAGAGTAAAATCATACCTAACCTTTATTTTGCTGGTGAAGTTATCAATGTTGATGCTATTACAGGCGGGTTTAACTTTCAAAATGCGTGGACCGGAGCC
>TARA_R110002050_G_scaffold111766_5_pt1 | contig 66539 bp, 46 predicted proteins | sample TARA_R110002050 | Tara Oceans TARA_R110002050 (sample SAMEA4396988) | marine metagenome | biome: Polar Biome; feature: [DCM] deep chlorophyll maximum layer (ENVO:01000326); material: water (ENVO:00002006), including particulate matter (ENVO:01000060) such as... | depth 25 m
GGCTCAACTCCTACTCAGATTTATGATGAATTAGTTCGAAAGCATAAAGAAGAAGGACTAAGTTTTAAAAACGTTGTTACGTTTAACTTAGACGAATACTTCCCGATGCAGCCGGATACGTTACAGAGTTACGTACACTTTATGAACGAGTATTTGTTCGATCATATCGACATTGCTCCTGAGAACGTAAACATTCCAGACGGAACACTAAAGAAAGAAGATATACCTGCTTTTTGTAAGAAGTATGAAGCAAAAATAGAAGCCGCAGGTGGTCTTGATATTCAAATTCTAGGAGTTGGAAGAACTGGTCATATTGGTTTTAACGAGCCTGGTTCTCCACTCGATTCAAAAACACGCCTAATCACCCTAGACAGACATACCATGCTGGACGCTGCTAGCGGTTTTTTTGGTATTGAAAATGTTCCAAAACGTGCTATAACTATGGGCGTTGGCACTATTATGAAAGCTCGCAAAATTTATGTTCTTGCTTGGGGCGAAGGTAAAGCAACAATTATTAACAAAACGGTAGAAGGCGAGATTAGTAATCATACCCCTTCAACTTTTCTACAAAATCACCCAGATTGCCAAGTCATACTTGACGAAGCCTCTTCTGCAGGATTGACTCGAGTAAAAACGCCATGGTTAGCTGGTTCGATTAAGTGGAGTAATTTCCTAATCAAGAAAGCGGTTATTTGGCTCAGTAAAAAAGTAGATAAGCCAATTTTAAAGCTAACTGAAGAAAATTATCGTGAATATGGTATGAACGATGTCTTAATTGAAATCGGTACCGCTTATAACGTTAATATTCGTGTATTCAACCAAATTCAGCATACTATAACAGGATGGCCAGGTGGCAAGCCTGATGCTGACGATACTTATCGTCCAGAAAGAAAAAATCCTTTCCCAAAAAAGGCGCTTATTTTTAGCCCTCACCCAGACGATGATGTAATCTCAATGGGTGGAACATTTATCCGTCTTGTTGACCAAGGTCATAAAGTACATGTTGCTTATCAAACTTCAGGAAATATTGCCGTATTTGACGAAGATGCACTTCGTTTTGCAGATTTCGTAACTGATTACAACGACGCTTTTGGTGTTAAAGACTCTTCTGTGAATAGCATCTTTTCTGGTGTTAGAAAGTTTTTAAATAACAAAAAAGAAGGTGAAGTTGATTCTGAAGAAGTTAAAACCATAAAAGGTTTAATTCGCCGTGGCGAAGCAAAAGCCGCCAGTAGATACGTGGGTTTACCTGATGAGCATATCCATTTTCAAGACCTCCCGTTCTACGAAACTGGAAAAATTAGAAAGAAGCCAATTGGCCCTGAAGACATTCGAATTACGAAAGAATTAATTCAGTCTATTAAACCACACCAAATTTATGCTGCCGGTGATTTATCAGATCCTCATGGAACGCACAGAGTTTGTTTAGAAGCTGTATTTCAAGCGCTAAGAGAACTTCGAGACGAGCCATGGATGAAAGATTGTTATGTGTGGCTATACCGCGGTGCATGGCAAGAATGGGAAATCGAAGACATTGAAATGGCTGTACCGTTAAGCCCAGAAGAAACCGATCGCAAAAGACGTGCTATTTTCAAGCATCAGTCTCAGAAAGATCGCCCTCTTTTCCCAGGCTCTGATCGCAGAGAGTTCTGGCAACGAGCAGACGACCGAACTAGAACGACAGCTGCATCCTACGATGATCTCGGTTTAGCAGAGTACGAAGCTATGGAAGCTTTTGTACGCTGGAAAGAATTAGACTAATAAGTCTGCACTTAAAAAGGCGAAGAATAATCTTCGCCTTTTTTTTATCAATTTTTTGCACATTTTTGTGTACCCTTCACCCAACTTTTATTGAAATAATTTCCGACTTGGATTGAAACAGCCACACCTAACGATTATAGCTTATGAGCAATTTTAAGAAAAACCCTTGGTCTTGGATATCTACCCTCTATTACACACAAGGACTTCCTTATGTAGTTGTGATGACCGTTTCGGTAATCATGTACAAGAATCTAGGTTACTCTAACACTGAAATTGCTTTTTATACAAGCCTTTTGAATTTACCCTGGGTAATTAAGCCTATTTGGAGCCCAATGGTAGATATGTTTAGAACCAAGAGATGGTGGACATATACTACACAGGCTGTTATTGCAGTTGGTTGTGCAGGGGTAGCCTTCTCATTATACACCGAAAGCTTCTTTACCGTAAGTATGGTGTTTCTATTTATACTCGCATTCAGTTCTGCAACACATGATATTGCCGCAGATGGTTTTTATATGCTTGCTTTAAGTGATGATAGACAAGCTTTCTTTGTAGGTATTAGATCCACTTTCTACCGTTTAGCAATAATGAGTGGTGAAGGTTTATTTGTAGTTATTGCTGGTGTAATTGCATCCTCAACTGGCGATGTAGAGTTTTCCTGGACAGTTGTGTTTAGCATACTATCAGTTCTTATGCTACTTTTAAGTGCATATCACGCATTTATATTACCAAAACCTGCTGGTGATATTGCTGAGAAAACAAGCGCAAACTCCACTTTTAGTAAAGACTTTTTCCTCACATTCGCACTTTTCTTCAAGAAAAAGCAGATAGGACTTATACTCACATTCATTCTACTTTATCGATTTAGTGAAGCACAACTTGTAAAGCTTGCCGTACCATTCTTGTTAGATGACAAGTCTATTGGAGGGCTCGGCTTATCTACAACCGAGGTTGGTGTGATTAACGGAACTGTTGGTGTAATTGCATTAGTTATTGGTGGTATAATTGGTGGTTTGTTAATCTCTAGAGATGGGCTTAAAAAATGGCTCTGGCCAATGATTATTGCCATGAACTTACCTAATGCTTCCTATTTCGTTTTAGCATATTTCCAGCCAGATTCTTACACGTTAATCAGCTCTTTAGTAGCTATTGAAAAATTCGGTTACGGTTTTGGCTTTACCGCCTTTATGATGTATTTAATCTATGTTGCTAAGGGTTCTCACCAAACAGCTCATTACGCTTTTGCAACAGGTCTAATGGCTTTAGGCATGATGATTCCAGGAGCGTTCAGTGGTATGATTCAAGAAGCGCTGGGATACCAGATGTTTTTTGTTTGGATTATAGTTGCAACAATTCCTGCTTTTGTTATAGCAAGGTATGTAACTATTGATGAAGACTTTGGTAAGAAAAAAGAGCCTGCTTCTTAATAGAAAATATCTTCTTAGCATTCCTTCATTTTTTTTAAAGCACTAGCATAATATAAGCTAGTGCTTTCTTTTTATATGAACATACGCCCCATATTTCATTTCTAACGAGCTCTCTTAGTTAGTTCCAGTTCACATCCTTCTAGATCTTAGGCAATACTTAAAAGCAGACCTTGCTAAAGGAACAATACCCCATCTTAAGGCCTCATCACTATTTATTATATAATGCTAGATAGATTCGAATAACGCCAAATCACATTAGTAGAACCTTGATATCAAATACTACAATCCATTGATTTAGATTGTTCATTACTGGCACTATTTAACTTGTACAAATAAAAAAGCCAAGACTAGAATACTTTCTAATCTTGGCTTTTATACACTTTGATTTTATATCTAAGGAATTAGATGCTAGTCTAAAATCACCTCTTCCCTCGTTATTGCAGATACATCTGCATAATCAATAAAATACTCCTCTAATCCATCTGCAATTTGTTCTGCAATACGTATTTGAAAAGCTTCATCAGCTAAAAGTATCTCTTCTTCAGGATTCGACATAAATGCTGTTTCTACCAATACATTTGGAAATTCGATAGGGGCATTTAATGAGAAATTGAAGCTTCCTGTAATTCCATATTGTGTTAGTCCAAGCTCTAACATTTTGCTATACATTACTTGTGCTAATGGTTTGTAAGCGATGTGCTTATAAAAGGCGCCTGTTCCCTTAATTGCAAAAGGATCGCTCGTGTAACCCAAAGAATTTGCATGAATACTAACTAGAAGATCAGCTTTACTTTTAATTACCATATCAGCACGTTCGCTCATATAAACGTAATCATCATTTTCGCGAGTCATTAATACACTTGCTCCTCGTGCTTGTAATACAGAATCTAGTTTATGAGAAATCTGAAGAGTAACGTCTTTCTCCATTAGCCCCGTAGAACCTAAGGACCCATTATTATTACCTCCATGCCCTGCATCAACTGCAATCTTTAACCCAGCTAATGGACTCTCAAAGTTTGTAACCTTAGGCGCTCTACGAACCTTAATAGTTAGTTGAGAACCCCAACCGTAACCAACTGAGTAGCCCCAATTTTGCTTGTTATTCAACTTAATTCTGAGTTGATATAAGTTATCTTCTAATTGTCGCCACTCTACCTCTTTAATTCCTTCTGCACTTAAGTGTTTAGTTTTCCAGTTTGTGTTGGAAGTAGCGCCGTAAACATTCACAATAATCTCGTTTGGATCGAGCTGTTGAGTACTTGTATATGGAAGTTTTTGAGCTAAACTCAGTGTGATAATATCTTCTTGGCTATTACCAGTAATTCGGATATTCCCAGTAAGTGATTCTGGAACTCGAGCCTCTTCTGGTAATAATTCGACTTGTCCAACAGGAATCCATGCCGAAAGAGCTGGAGTCAATTCAACTTTATAGTTGTCTGTTAAGCGACCAATCACTTTCAGCTTCACCCCTTTCTCAAGGTACCCATAACGTGCTCCGCCTAAACGATCTGTTCCCATACCAACACTTAAATAAGCTTTGTCGGCTGTAACTTCTGCAACTCTAGGAAGGCCATTAAAGCTTACCACTGAAGAGCTTTTGGACTTAACATATCCAAAAATTCCTTTCCTCATTTTAAACGTAATATGCTTTTGATCCACATAATCGCCAGGCATAACTTCGTACTTACCCACATAAACACCTTTCCTTCCACCAGAAAGTTCTTTCATCGGGATATTCCTTTTAAAACCATCAATGTTGAACACTGCCGATTCATTTGGACTTCCTAGAAAACGCACTTCCAAAACTTCTCCGGTTTTCAACCAGATGTCATCGTTTGGTAACTCCATTCTATTCGTAATAGTTTTTCCTTTTAAAATATCTGGTACAGATGATTTTGGGCGAAGGAAAATCATTTCTTTTGTAACCGTTTCGCCATTCAAAACTACTTTAAATTCTAGTCGAACAGTGTCTTCTTCGCTAAGTTCGATAAGTTTAGCAAATGCCCCGTTAGAATATACTTTCACTTCTTCGCCATTTATGAAAGCCTGAGCACCTGGGTGTGTTCCTGCAGCAACTCTATACCTTGAGTAGGGAACTATAGTGGTATCTTCTTCTGGGATGGTTACGTTTAAGAATAATGCATCAGCAGATTGAGCAAATATTCCCGTTGATAAGAAAACGAGACTTAATAATGTGAGTAAATATTTCATATTAGTTGTACAGATAATATTTTTTGGATGTATTTCGGAAGCTTTCAACGTCCTTATTTAGATAATCTTGAATATCAGATACTTTAAATTCTTTAGAAAATAGTTCACGAACTTTATCTGAACCAATTACTTTATCAAATACTGCTGGTCGCGTTGGATTACCAATTTCAAAAGGATTTTTTCCCGGGTATAACTCGTGATGAGCTTGTAAGAACCAAAGTTGAAGTTCCATTAAATTCGTTTTAGAGTAATCAGAAAAATGGATTTGAACACCTCTTAATGTTTTGCCTTCATCTCTACCGTAATAAGGCTTAAAAACTAATGGGCGAAAGATTACACCTTCCAAACCATAGCCATTCATTGTTTCTGCCAAATCATTTTCGTCAATCCACTCAGCAGCAAAAACTTGGAAAGGAGTAGTATAACCTACACCTTCAGAGAAAACACCTAGCTCTCCTACAATACCCGTTGCTACATAAAAATATGATGAATAAGCATGTGGAATATGTGGCGAGGTTGGAACCCACGACAAACCCGTTTTATCGTAAGTCATTGAGCGATTCCACCCTTCCAAACCAATTACTGTCAAGTCTGCTTGAACACCATCTGTAAGCATTTTCTCTCCGTTCAATAGTAAAGCAAACTCTCCAGGTGTTAACCCATAAACATATGGCACTGGGTATTGGCTAATGAATGAATAGAAACCTTCTTCTACCACGTTTCCTTCAATTTTAAGTCCACCAAGTGGATTTGGACGATCTAACACCATCACTTTTATACCATGCTCAGAAGCAGCTTCCATTGCTAAACCTAAAGTGCTAATAAAAGTGTAAGACCGAACGCCTACATCTTGAATATCATATACTAGAACATCTACGCCTTCTAACATTTCTGCGGTTGGCTTTCTTGTCTTTCCATAGAGAGAGAACACTTCAATACCCGTGCGCTCATCGATGTAAGTTTCTACTTTTAAACCAGCGGAGATATCACCTCTTACACCATGCTCAGGCCCATATAATGCAACAAGGTCTACATTCTCAGATTCATTTAACAAATCGACCGTAGAGCGGAGATTTTTATCAACACCAGTAGCATTTGTTATAAGACCAACGCGCATACCTTTAAGAGGTTCAAAATTCTGTTCAACGAGTACATCAATTCCAGTTTTAACGCTCTGTGTTTTTGCTTTCTGAGAGCACGCCGGAGCTGTTAAAAGTGCAACAAGTACAAAGGATATTCCAATAAGTTTTCTAAGCATTTTTTTCAATTAAATATTCATGTAGTTTGTAAAGGAATTTATTGAAATAAATTGGAACCTGCTTCCTAAGAGTCTTACTATTCATCACTTTTACAATTCCCATTATCATCAAGCTTAGATTGAATTAAATGTTAAAAACCACAATGACTTTAGAGGAAAAAATAGGACAACTTTTTGTTATGGGCTTTCGCGGAGGCGATGTTTCCCCAGGCTCAACTGTTCATCACGATATCGCTGAGCTAGGAGTTGGAGGGGTAATTCTATTTGACAAAGATATGGTTTATCACCGCCCTGTTAATAATATTGAGTCTCCTGAGCAATTAAATGAGCTTACAAAGCAGTTACAGAGCTATAGTGATCTACCACTTTTTATTAGTATTGATCAAGAAGGTGGGCTAATTAATAGATTGAAGCCTGAGTATGGATTCCCTGAAACTCGTTCTCATGGCGAATTGGGAAAACTCAATGATCCGAAAGAAACTGAAACTGAAGGCGCTCACATCGCAAAAATTCTTAGAGGAATGGGAATAAATTTAAATTTTGCCCCCGTTTTAGATATTGCAAAGAATCCTGAGACCTCTGTTATCGGAAAACGTGAGCGTAGTTTTGGCGCAGATGACGCAAGTGTGAGCTTACATTCTGAAGCGTATGTAAGAGGCCATGAAAGCGAGAATATTCTTTCTTGCTGTAAACACTTTCCTGGCCACGGTAGCGCTGTTGGTGATACTCATTTTGGCTTTGTTGATGTGACAGATACGTGGGAAGAAAACGAAGTAGCTCCTTATAAAAATCTTATTGAAAAAGACTTATGTCGTATGATTATGACTGCGCATATCTTCAATAAAAGATTCGATGATAAATTGCCGTCTACTCTTTCCGAAAAAGCAATTCAAGGCTTTCTTCGTACGGAGCTTGGTTATGATGGGGTTGTTATCTCAGACGACATGCAAATGCAAGCAATATCAGACCACTACTCGTTGAAGGAATCCCTTCGATTAGGCATTCTTGCAGGCTTAGATCTATTCTGTTTTGGTAACAATCTACTTCAAGAACAAATAAAAGCTAGTGAAGCAATTAATGCTGTTCTTGAATTAGTTGAAGAAGGTGAAATCTCAGAAGAACGAATTGACGTTTCCGTGAATAGAATCTTAAAGCTTAAAGAAGTAATTGCTTAGCATTTTTAGCTAAATGAGCATCTACTAAACGATCAATGGGCTTTTGAACTATTATATCCAGTTCATAGCCTTTTTCTTCTAACACTCGCTGAAGAATCTCTTTGTTATAGGCAGCAACTGAACCCACAAAACCAATATTTTTGATGTTGTGTTTCTTAAAATAGTATAGCTGCTTATTAACAAACTCATTAAATCCTTTTTCTACAATATCTTGAATGTAGGGGTGCTTAGAATATTCCGCTAAAATGTACGCGAATGAAGCTATATATGCATTGCCCCTTGGCTTACGGTACATATGATCTAGCGTAGTTTCAAGACTCATATCAAATTTGCTGTGCAGTGATTTATGTAACTCTTCGGGCATAATATTGTAATAGTAATCTCTTACCAGTTTTTTACCGAAATAGCCCCCACTACCTTCATCACCTAAAGTAAATCCCAATGATGGAATTTGGTCGATTATTTTTTCGCCATCATAAACACAAGAGTTAGATCCTGTTCCTAAAATACAAGCAATACCTACCCTATCGTTAAAGCAAGCCTTTGCCGAAGCTAATAAATCAGTACTTATTACAATTTCAGAATTAGTGAATTGACTAGAGATTGCATCTTCAACCAACGATGCCATTGCTGGGCTTGAGCAACCAGCACCATAAAATAACACCTTATCAATTTTTATTTCTCCTAATTCCACAATTAATCCGCCAACTTCGCTAGCAATTTGTTCCTTTGTGGTGAAATAAGGGTTAAGCCCCTTTGTTTTATACAGTTTTTTTTGATTTAAACCGTCTGTTAAAATCCACTCTGTTTTTGTAGATCCGCTATCTGCGATGAGTAAAGTCATTGAATATATCTTAAGGCATTTATTGCCCTTGAAGATATAAATAACGCTGTTGCTTTTCTACCTAACAATGCTAAAATTGCGATATAAAACTCATTCTAATATTAAGTCAATGACCTCTCTCTCAGGTATTTCTTCGGGTAAAAGATTAGTATCTCTAGACTTCTTCCGTGGCGCAACTGTAATGCTTATGATCCTTGTAAACAACCCTGGATCATGGTCTAACATTTATGGCCCTTTTAAACACGCTTCTTGGCATGGTTGGACTCCAACAGACCTCATTTTTCCATTCTTCTTATTTATTGTTGGGGTGTCTATTGTTCTAGCTTTTACGAAAGCTCAAGCCAAAGGCGCAGATAAAAATGTTTTATTCAAAAAAAGTGTTATTCGAGCTCTAAAGATTTTTGGATTGGGGCTAGCTTTAGCTTCATTTCCCTACCTTACATTCTCCCCCGAGTTTGGATTGCACACTAATCTTTCAGATATCCGAATAATGGGAGTGCTACAGCGAATTGCAATTTGCTACGCTATAGGAGCTTACCTCTTTTTATATACCAAGCCTAAAACACAAATGTATACTCTAGCTGCATTACTTTTAAGCTATTGGGGAATGATGAAGCTTATACCTGTACCAGGCTTTGGTGCTGGAATGATAGATCAACCTGATACAAATTTTGCGGCCTATATTGACCAACTAGTTCTTGGAACACACATGTGGAAATCAAACTGGGATCCTGAAGGTTTACTAAGTACAATCCCAGCAATAGGAAGCACACTATTGGGAATTTGGACCGGTAGACTGTTAGTAAGTGAGCAGAAGTCGGAAGAATCCCGAACTCTTCAGTTCTTTGTTTGGGGATTTATTTTAATAATCATCGGCTATATCTGGAGTTGGGCTTTTCCAATTAACAAAAACATCTGGACTAGTTCATACACCTTATTTACTGGTGGGCAAGCAATGTGTTTATTTGGCTTGAGCTATTGGTTTATTGATGTAAAAGAGAACAAAAAATTTACCGATTGGGGAGTGGCTTTTGGACTTAACGCAATAACGGTATTCTTCCTTAGTGGAATTATTGGAAGACTAATGTTCTTGATAAAAATACCGATTAACGGTGAGTCTGTTGCTCTAAAAACTTGGCTCTTTAACGATATTTTCAGCACTATAGCATCACCTATTAACGCTTCTTTGCTTTACGCTTTTACATGGATAATCATGTTTTACGCCCTTGCAAATTGGATGAAAAAGAAAAACATCATTATCAAAGTTTAGCACTTTAATAATGATGTTTTAAACTTTCTTTTTTTGACCTTGGTTATTTATTTAATCAAGGTCATTTTTTTTGAAAGAACTCCAGCATCAGTTTTAATCTGATACAAATAAACTCCAGATGACAAGTCGTTTGCATCGAAAGTAAAATTATAAGTTCCACTACTTAGTCTTTCATTAAGTAATACCTTTACTTCTCTACCTAATAAATCATACACTTTGAGTTGAACTTTAGATGCTTTAGGCAGGCTAAACGATATATTTGTACTTGGGTTAAAAGGATTAGGGTAGTTTTGATTTAGAACAAACTCTGAGGGTACTCCTTCGCCTTTAACAATTTCGTTTGAAACTGGGTCTTCGTTCTTCGGGAATACTAAACGAAGGTTATCCAAGAAAAAACTGCCTTTTTGTAGCACACCCGTTTCTTGTACAGCTGCAATTTTAATACTTAATCCTTTTCCATGTATTGGAAAAAAGAAGTTGGATTGTACATCTACGGGTTGTTTGTCTTCAATAAATGCAGGGAAGGCCTCAAAGCTAGATGTATTAACATATTTCTTTATGCGAACATTGAATAGTTCGTCATTGTTATCAGAAATTACAGCATCCATCAGATGCTTTTTATTATCTGAGGAAATTACATCTACTACCATCGAGTCAGGGACACCAAAAACTAAAAAATCTTTTTTAAGGTGAATCCAAATTGAAGGGTCTCCATTAAAAGTATATTCATAGTCTATTCTTAGCGAATGACTGCCTGTTGAAGACAAAGAGTCTGTAATTGAGAGACTTGAATTACCCAAATCAATATTTTCTCCATCTAAAACCCAGCCATCTAAAGTTTCAAAATCATCTAGAATTATAGCACCTTGCGCAAGTTCTACAGTAATAGTAGAAGTATCTGCAACTGACTCATGTAGAGCTATAACATCTGTAGTTCCCGGAGCTAATCCTTTAAAAATGCCGTCTTCCGATACATAACCAACCTCTGGATTTGTCACAGTCCAATTGATATCAGAATTAGATAAGCTTTGCTTCTTATTATCAAAATCATGTACAACTGTATAGAAGTCGATGGCCCGTGAAGTATCTGTAGTGGCACTAATTGGGTATAAGTCTAGATCATAGACCGATTTAACAATAACTAAACTAGAGTCCAATAGTCCTTCATATTCCACATAAACATATCCTGTATCTGCTGAGTTAACGGGCGTTAGAAGTCCACTTTCGTTTATGGTTGCATTAAATCCATCACTCACTGAAAAAACAAATTTTTCAGGATCTAATTCTATGGGGTAATAGTTATCATCCGCACCCTCTACACTAAACTGAAAAGTACCCGATTTATATACTTTTGCTAAATTGGGGTATAAACTCACTTTGCTTAAGTTTCCAATTTTTGCTGCTTTTGATACAATTACTAGGCTGTTTGCAACAGCTCTTTCAAATCCACTACCAGAAGGTCTGTTGGTTACTTCGTTATGCACAACCATAGTAGTTGATCCTCCACCATCAAGGTTTAAAGCATTGTATGCCCCAATGGTTAGTAAATAGTCACCCATTTGCTGTAAAGTCATTCCTGCACTCCCACTGTATCTTCCATCAACAATCATAAGAAACAGTTTTGATTTATCTTGATTAAAAGCAACAGCTGTTCGAGGGTGTAAATCCGGCCAATTCCCTACTTTAACCCCATTTCTAAGAATATGCTGGTCACCACCAACAGCTCCCATTATATTATCAAGTCCCGCTCCTGTTAAACCTACGTTTAAAGAAAGCGTATCACCTGGTGTGTAAGCATTTAGTGCAGTAGCCATTGTTCCATTACCCGACAGCACATAAGTTGAGTCTGAAAGTGCTGCATTACCAACATTAATAGCTTTATCTAAAACAATGGCTTTGATTTCCTTATTTACCGCCCAAGTATCTAATACTTTCAAGGTAACTTCAGTCCCAAACGCATTTGCTCCGGTAGAAGAACCTTTGAAATGGTTATACAGAACGAGATAATTTTCAGCACGAGCGCCGTTTACATTGCTAATATTAAGCGTTTCTGCGCCATTTTTTACGGAACTTTCAAAAGCTACCGTTTCTATGAATAAATCTGCTAAATCGTTAAACCCAAAAAGTGGTCTACTGGTTGTAGATTTTTTAAGAAGCTCACCATTAATTACCTGTGTATGTACTGGTCCAGCACCAAAAAAATCGCCATTTATCCCAGCAATTACACGATGCCCTTCATATGTCTTTCTCGTAGTCATTGAACTAACTGTTTCGAGACTAGTTACATCGTCATTTCCTGCAATGGTCTCTAAACTGATATCCGGATTCGATAAATCCACTTCTACAATTTGAATCTCTAAAGGAACAGAAGCTTCGTGAACGGTATAGTGAAATACTCCGTCCGCGATTTTTCTAGTATTTAGTGTATCATATACGGCTTGCGCATGTGAATACGTCGCCGATACTAAAATTATTGATAAAATTAATAGCAGTTTTTTCATAATTCTCTAGTTTAAATTTATAAAATGGTAGCTAATACAAATATTAGCTACCTGTATAAAACGATATCTATTTGATAAGTGTAAGTTTTCTTGTTAAAACAACACCACTACTCTTTAATTGATATATATATACCCCTGAGGCAAATGTGGATGCATCAAGATTAAACGAATGCTCACCTTGTACTAGTTTTGAGTTAACAAGAGTTGCGACATCTCTACCTAGCACATCATACACTTTTAGAGATGCTAGCCCTGTTTTACCAAGATTAAATGAGATTGTAGTAGTTGGATTAAAAGGATTTGGATAATTCTGATTCAATGAGAAATTATCAGCTATGCTAGTTTCTTCTTCTTTAGAAACCACTACACCTGCATCTTCTGGATCAGTAGGATCGCTTTCAACTCCATTTCGAGTTACAGATGTAACAATATAGTAATAACGTCCTTCTGAGCCTTTTTCTGTAACGTCAGTAAATGTAGTTACACCAGTTAATCCAATTCTATTTTCGGGATTACTAATCACTTCATTTGCATCAGGCTCTGCAGAGCTATCTACGCGATAAATTGCATAATTAAGTAAGGTATCAACTCGTTCTCCTTGCTTTGCTTTTGCTAATGGTAATTCTGCTCTATCCCAAGAAAGGGTAAATTTGTTTTCTTGTAAGGCATCCTGAGAAAGCGCCAAATTTATAGGCGTTTCTGCTTTATTTGTGTCTAACCAACTCATAGTTGGCACAAGAGCTGGCTTTCTATAATAATTGGTGATAAGTGAATCTCGAATGCCTTTTGTTGCGTGGGTTGTAATATTCTTCATTCTGAAAAAAGAGGAGCCCTTTATCTCAGGATTATTTCTAGTAAACTGAATTTGCTTTGGTATTTCATTCGCATTGAAAAGAGTACTAGAATAGGTAGAGTTATCAGCTCTGTAAAGCCCATGTCCTGAGTAAAAATGGCGGTTACGGCTTACTATTTCTTTTCCCCACCAGTTTGCTAGTTTCGCAAAATCTTGTGCCCCACCTAATTTCCAATACAGTTGTGGCATCAAATAATCTACATCTCCGTTTTGTGCCCATTTTAGTGGATCGATATATAATTCTTTGTAAGCATCCAAACCTGTAATACCAAAAGGCAATCCATTTCGGTAAATACCAAACGGGCTAATTCCGAATTTTACCCAAGGTTTTTCTGTTTTTATACTATCATTTACCTGAGTGATAAATATTTCAATATTGTTTCTTCTCCATAGTGTTTTATCTGTAAAACCTCTTGGATTCAATGCGAAAGAACTATCATCTAGCGTAGAATTAGCTGCTATTTTCATTCCAGTGGAAGGATATGGATAAAAGTAATCGTCAAAATGAACACCATCAATATCATATCTTCTAACTATATCTGCTACAACACTCGACACATAATCACGCACAGCAGGCAAGCCTGGATCAAATATCGCTATTTTAGCTACACCAGCATCATCCTTCATTACCATTAACCATTCGGGATGTTTATTAGAAACGTGCATAGAATCACGCTCAGTAGTTCCTTTAAATTTCTGTGTATTAGTCTCGTAATATTTATTCTGAAACGGGATTAAACTTTCGTCCATATCCTCCATTTCAATACTCTGTTTCTGGGTAAAATCGGATGGTATTGAACTAAGAGCTCTGTAAGGATTCATCCAAGCATGCATTTCTATTCCTAGTTTATGAGCTTCTTCAACAGCAAACTCTAGAGGGTCCCAATATGGATCTGGAGCTTTACCTTCCGTACCCGTTAAGTATTTTGACCAAGGTTCATATGGAGAGTCGTACAGCGCATCTCCACTAGTTCTAACCTGAAAATAAATAGTATTTATTCCTGCTTCCTTTAGACTCTGTATCTTCGCTTTTAAATCACTTTTTTTAACAGACTCGGGTAAGCTACTACCACTTGGCCAATCTAAATTATATACCGTAGTAAGCCATACCGCCCGTACCTCACTATTTGGGAGCTCTGATTGTGCGAAGCTTAAGGAAGCTCCTAATAAACATATTGTGATAGCTAAGAGGCTTATTCTTTTCATAATTGAATATTGGTTAAAAAAAAAGGAGCTAATATTTCTATTAACTCCTTTTTAATATGAAATTGATTTTATTTTATAAGAGTTAGTTTTCGTGTTAGAACAACACCACTACTCTTTAATTGGTATATATACACACCAGATGCAAATGTGGATGCATCAAAATTAAAAGTATGCTCACCTTGTGCAAGTCTTGAGTTAACAAGAGTCGCAACTTCTCTACCTAATACATCATACACCTTAAGAGATGCCAATCCTGTCTTACCAAGTTTGAATGAGATTGCAGTAGTTGGGTTAAAAGGATTTGGATAATTCTGATTTAGTGAGAAATTATCTGCAATGCTAGTTTCTTCTTCTTTAGAAACTACCACACCTGCATCCTGAGGTTCAGACGGTTCACTTTCAACACCATTACGTGATACAGCAGTCACAACATAATAAAAACGACCTTCTGAGCCAATTCCTACGATATCAGTAAATGTAGTTTCACCTGTTAACCCAATTCTATTTTCTGGATTACTAATCACTTCATTCACATCTGGTTCAGCTTGGCTATCTACACGATATATAGCGTAGTTCAATAAAGTATCAGCATCCGCAGTAGGAATATTCTTAGCAAGTTGAGAAATAGGACGTTCCCAAGTAAGTGTAAACTTATTTTGTTGAGACTCATCTGGAGTTAAAACAATGCTTGATGGAGTAAAAGGCTCTGTTGTATCCAACCAACCCATTGTAGGTACAATAGCCGGCTTTCTATAATAATTTGTTATTAAAGAATCTCTTAACCCTTGAGAATAATAGGTAGTAATATTCTTCATTCTAAATATAGAAGAACCTTGAATATTAGGATTATTTCGAGCGTACTCAAGCTGTCTAGGAATTTCGGTAGCTTTAAAAGAAGTTCCTGAATAAGTACTTTTGTCGGATCTGTAAGCGCCATGACCTGTATATAAATGACGATCATATTTAGCTACTTCTCCAGCCCACCAATCTGCTAGTTTTGCAAAATCTTGGCCACCACCAAACTGCCAATACAGCTGAGGTAGTAGGTAATCAACATCGCCATTTTCTGCCCATTTAAGAGCATCAATATATAATGTTGTGTATGCATCTAAGCCAGAAATCCCAAATGGAACTCCATTTCTATGAATACCGAATGGACTAACACCGAATTTAACCCAAGGCTTTGCCGTTTTAATACTGTCATTTAATTGAGCAATAAATATCTCTACGTTATCTCTTCTCCAATCGTCTTTACTAGTAAATCCTCTAGGTTGTAAAGCAAAAGAACTATCATCTAAAGCATTATTGGCTGAGTTTGCACCCATATGGTTTGGAGGATAAGGATAGAAGTAATCATCAAAATGGATACCATCAACATCATATCTACTTACGATATCCATAATGATCATAGTAACATAATCTCTTACTTCTTGTAAACCTGGATCAGTTATAGCAATACTTCCATTAGTCCCAGCATTCATAACCATAATCCATTCTGGATGCTTATTTGCAACATGCATAGAATCTCTTTCAGTTGTTCCTATTTTAAACTTAGGAGCATTTGCATCATATTCTTTACCCAATATTGCTTCAACACTTTCATCAATAGCTGCTGCAATTTCTTTTTGAGTATAATCGGAAGGGATTGATCTCATCGCGCGATAAGGATTTAACCAAGCGTGTAATTCCATACCAAGCTTGTGAGCTTCTTCTACTGCGAACGATAATGGATCCCAATATGGATCTGGTGCAACACCTTCTTCACCTGTTAGGTACTTTGACCAAGGCTCATATGGAGAATCATAAAGTGCATCTCCCTCAGCTCTAACTTGAAAGTATACAGTATTTATTCCTGCAGCTTTTAAGCTTATCAATTTATTTTTTAAATCAGTCTTTTTAACCTCTTCAGGTTGGGTATTCCCACTAGGCCAGTCCAAGTTTATAACTGTTGCAATCCATGCTGCCCGTACCTCTCTATCAGGAAGTTCTGATTGGGCAAAGCTAACAGAGCCTAATAAGAAACTAACACATATAACTAATAAGCTTATTTTTTTCATAATCGTTTTAAAAAGTCTTAGTGGTAATAAAAAAAAAGGCAGCATAACGCTGCCTTTTTAAAGAACAAATAAATTGATTATTTAATCAATGTCATTTTGTTTGTTAAGCGTACACCATTAGCCTGTAGGCTATATAGGTAAACACCAGAAGCAAGATTACTTGCATCAAAAGTAGCAGTATGAGTACCAGCTGTAAATCTTCCGTTAGCTAAAGTAGCAACTTCACGTCCAGTCATATCATACACTTTAATACTAACTAAACCAGAATTTTTCACAGTAAAGTTAATGTTAGTAGTAGGGTTGAATGGGTTTGGATAGTTTTGCTCTAACTCATAACCAGAAGGTAGTTCTGCAACTTCATTTTCGTTAGAAGTTGCAATACCTGGAACATATTTCTGTACTGATGGAGAACCAGCACCAAACATAGAGATGTAAGCAATACCACCGTCAGCAGTAAAGTCAAGACCTCTTGGTCTAGCGTCGCCATAAGTACCATCAATTGTACCAGCATTCCAAAGAATACTATCTACAGGTGCTTCATTTTCAGTTCCTAAATCAGCAACATCAAAAGCGTAGAACGTTTCTGGACGATATTTGTCAGTATCTGGGAAATCATTAGTTGAACCAGCACCAACCCATAGGTTACCTGTTACAGGATGTAGGTCAAATACTTCTGATTTAATACCAGCAAGCACAGTATCAGGAATGGTGTTAAAACCACTGAACTCATCAGGGCGAGTATATTTAAGTACTGCACCTAATGTATAACCAGCCCACCAGATAGTATTACCATCAGCTGAAACTTGGAAATCACGTGAAAAACTACCAGTTAATGTAAATAGCTCTTCTGGGTTTTCTAAATTTGAATCATACTTAACTATTGGTGCGTCAGCGCCAACAACTGCAGAAACATATGCGTTTCCATCAGCATCAAAAGTAGCTTCTGTAAGAGAGCCAATACCTGGTTCTACTTTTTTCAATACTTTTCCAGTTTTGTAATCAAACTTGAAAAGAGTTAACCACTGAGATGCAACAACATTTCCATCAGCATCAGCGGCAATACCACGACCTGAACGAGTATCATATCCACCTGCACCATCAGCTAATGTTGGATCCCAAAAACGACCTAAAGTGTCATTAGCGGTTGTACCATCAGCCCATTCAAGAATATATAGTGGGCTAAAGTCAGCTGGCGAACCATCTGCATTGTAAACATAAATAGCCGTAGTTGAAACGGTATCTTTTGTTCTGTTTAATACAACTCTTTCAGTTGCATAGTAAGGTTGCATCCATACTTTTCCATCAGGATCAACAGCCACTCCGTGAACATCACGTAGGTTGTCAGTTCCAAATGCTTTAAAAGTAGTATCTTGTTTCCACTGAGCTGACACCATGCTTGGTAAAAGCATTAGTGCAAGAAGTGGAAGAATTAGCAATTTTTTCATAAATGTTCTCCTATTTGTATCTGTTTTATCTATAACGATATTGATTTGCTGAATGAACAGCTGTTATTGTTTCTGTGAAGTCTCTGTGATTAATAAACTCCTGCACGAGTTTTATCATAAGTATCTAAATAGTTAATACTCGCCTCTGTACCGTTTACTCCAACTACCATAAAGCGATCACTTCTCCAACTTAGAGTAAATGCACCTTCTTTTATAACTCCATCATAAAATGGAATATGAGATTTGTTAGGAAAGATCTTAACCAAACTCTCTACTGCAGTTGTAGCTAGGATCAAATCTCCATTAGAAGCCAATATCATAGACCGAATGCTTCCATCATAGTTAGCTTGGAAATCGAAGTATTTTTCTCCAACACCTAAGTCTCCATTAGCATCAACTGGAATTCTCCATATTTCTTTATTTCCGTTTATACTTCCGGCAACAAATAAGAAGTCTTCAAAAACAGCTACTGCATTTAAATCGCCCACGAAAGGAAACTTAGTTTCGGCTTTTGTAACTGCGTTAAAGCGATGAATATTATCACTACCTAAGCCAACAACCCAAAGGAAACCTTTTGAATCTTTAACCATATTCATAATTTTTAGGCCACCAGAAGATGAAGCAGCCCAAACTGATTCTCTTTTATCGTCCCCAAATGTCTTTTGGAAAATAGCTCGAATACTCTGTTGACTCATAAGCAATGTATCACCACCATTATATACAATAGAGCTATACTGAGTGAAGCGCATTGTACTATCGGTAGGATAAGGTCGTGTATCACCAAAAGTAGGTCTTGCTTCACCTGAAGCTTTTACTTGATCAAGCGTGATAGTACCATCTGGGGCTATTTTAGAATAACGAATTCTACCCGTAGCACTGTTGTCAACAATAGTGTAAATATTGTCATCACCATCCATTGCAATACCTGATGTAGGCGCGTGATTTGCACTTGTACCATTATAAAAATCAAATGGGTCGTCTAGCTTATAAGGAAAAGTATTACTAAAAAACTCAGATCCTCTAACAGAGATTCTTACTGGAACCTCATTGCCTACTTTAAAACCTGGACGAACTACCATCTGTGTAGAGTTTGATCTGTAAATAATACCTGGAACTCCACCAAAATTTAAAGTCATACTATCCAAATCAGTAGTGAAATTCTCACCATTAATAATAAGAGAATCAACTCCTGCTAAATATCCACTAGCAGGTATAATACTACTTATCACTGGACTAGGCTGAGATGATTCGTAATCTGGGTCAAATAAACTTCCAGCTTCCTTTTTACAAGAAGAAGTAAGCATTAATAACCCAGCTAAGCCTAGTGCTAATATTCTATTTCTGTCTAATTTATTCATTAACAAACCTATTAAAAATCTAGTCTAAAACTAATTCTGTTAACATTTCCAAAAACTCCAAACTCTGTATAAGCATAGTCTACAGATAAATTAATTTTCCCTAAAGGCTGTGTAATACCACCGCCAAAAGAGATGCTTTCCTCATCCTCAGATGGAATTGCATATCCACCTCTTATATTAAAACGGTTTAAGAATCCATAATCTAAACCTAACACTAGTTGCTCATCATAATCCCGAGGTCTACGAGCGTCAATACTTACTAAAAGACTATGAGTATTCCCATCTAGTTTTGTTAAATCTATAACATCCATGGCTAGGCCAATCTTAAAAGTCATTGGTAATTCAGCACTCTCATCATCAAAAGAAATTTCTTTTGAGAAATTTTGAACAACCATAGCAAAATTTAAGCTTTCAAATCCAGTCTTATACAGAACTCCAAAATCAAGAACTCCTGTACTTGCGCTGAAAGATTCACTTAAATACCCACCAGCACCGTCAGTATTCATATTTATTGAACCTAGCTTTTGGGTTACATATCTAAAATTTGCACCAACTGAGAATTGTTCTGTAATTGCATTAGCATAAGCAACGCCAATCGCTACACCGCTCGGGTTAACAGCATCAACATCTCTATATCCAATAGGTACCGAGCCATCTACCACTGTAGATAAGATAGAACCATAATCTACAGATAAGACGTTGAAACCTATTACTCCGAAAGTCCGGTTAGATGGCCGAAATGTGAACGAAGCTGAATTATAGTTTATGTCTGCAATATATTGAACTACTCCACCGCTAAAATCGTATTTGCTTTGTGAATTAGCAATTGCAGCTGGGTTATAGAATACCGAAGATGATCCTAATTCTAAAGCAGTTACCGCATTCGACATAGCCGCAGCATTTGCCGAAGGTGAAACACTCAGAAATTTCATGCTTGTTTGTGCTCTTTTTGCTTGTGCCACAACATCTAAAGTAGAAAGCGACAAACCAATAATAAATAAGAAGGTAATTTGATATTTTCTCACCATTGCTCCGTTACAAAATAATTACAATTTTTCGAATCACAACTCGCCCATACTCAGGATCATTCTCATCCTGATTAGTAATTCTAGCTATATAAATACCGCTAGCTACTCGTTGTCTATCCTCTGTTCTCAAATCCCACTCTTCATCACCGCTACCATTATCGTGATAAATAGTTTTTATTGGCTCACCTATTTCAGTATAGATATCAATTTTACAGATACCTGGAATTTCGTAGAATGCGATTCTGTCATTTCCATTTTGATCTAAAAGTAAAGATTTATCAATGTTACTATTATATGGATTTGGAACTACACGAATATCCGACATTGCTTCGCCAGCTTGTCTTAATAATCGTGCGGGATCATATGTTTGAGAATAATATCTATTGCTTCTAAGACTTACACCTGTAGGTGTATTTCCCGTACCATCATTATTTTGAGTTCCTTTTGCTACCACATAATAATAGTAATCACGACCACGAACAGGAGTTGGCGTATCTTCAGAATATCCACCAGGATCGTTTGCTCTTGCAACATCCCCATCACTAATAAAGCGCGCACCAGGTTCAGCAGTATAAACTAGTCTATAAGTACTATCAACACGACCAGAAGCTCTATAGATTTCAAATCCATCTATTCCTGATTCATCATCATAATCCCAAGTAACTTCAATACCATTACCCGCTGAATTTACAATTACATTAGTTGGTGGTAATGGACCCTCTGGAATGTCATAGCCTGATTGATAATTTTCTATCGCACGTTCGAATGTTTGAAATAGCGAATCTCTACCTTGGAAAACAACTTGATTCTTTTCGAGATTTGAAATTAAACCATTTTTAAAATCTGCACCCGTTTTGTTAGCTAGTTCTTTATCTATACCAGCAGAACCTTCAGCTATTACTATAGTCACACTTTCACCTGGTGCTAAAGTATAAGGACCATAGCCAGTGTTATACGACCAACCTCCAGCAGTTGCACCTGTTGAAGGATCTTTCGTAGGGTCAAGAAAGCCTGGTAAACCACTTGGCTCTATTTTAAAAGCTTGTCTAGGAGTCCTACCTTCGCTCATTAAGTTATATTCTGCTTCCATTTTTAATGGATCAAACGGACTATTATTTCTCGATAATAATCCATCTGAATCAGATTGAGACATAGTGGAAGGTTGATTGATGTCATCTGATTTATCCGTTGCAGATTTATCAGCATGTAGAGTTACTGAACCCACAAAGTGATAAGCTACTAAAGCACCTGTTGTATCTGAAGCGTCTAACCATCCACCACTGGTATTCGGCACCCAAATAGGCCCGCCGATATTATCAAAATCAGATGGTGCACCAGTTGGCTTGTACGTAGCAAACAAACCATGCCAAGCAAAGTGAGCTCTAAAATCTTCAACCTCACCAGGTTGCGTTCCGTCTCCCCTTCGATCAATCATAGTATTTACACCCCAACCTGAAGGGTTACCAACAGTATAACGACTTGCTTTAACAGGAGCCATTCTATTTTGAAGGAATAAATAAACGTTATTTACAGTTTCGTTAGGAAGTTCAATTTCAGCATCGTCATCAGTATTACCAGTGTTTGTTAATGTATACTCTATCACATGGTAATTGTCGTGATATTGTTGACTAAACTGTTTAGCAGTTCTTGTTAGCGTAATACCTAACAGAGAATTCATTTCCGTAACAATTGCCCGATCTGCTTTCATCGCAGGGTCTACTTCGTCGTTGTTTACATTCTTACCGTAAGAACCTAATCCATCAACGTAAACTTCCGGAGGAGCAAATCTACTCACTGTTTTAATTTCTACAGGGTAAAATTCACCAAGACCTGTTACACGAGGTCCAACATGAACTACTCGATAATCATAGGTATTACCCTGATCATCGACTACATCAGTTGCGCCAATCCACATAGCTTTAGCAGCCTGAGCATCCTGACCTCTGTAAATAGCTGGCCATTGCCAACCACCTTGCTGTTCTTTTATAAAGCCTTCTTCAATTTCAGAACCAATACTGGAATAGAAATTATGAAAGGATCCCACATTAAGCCATCTGTAATCTATCTGCGCATAACTATATGACGCGAAGATTATTGAGAAAGCAAGGGTTAAAAATAGTTTTTTGGAAATATTGTAAATCATATATCGATACATTAAATCAATCAAAATGAAAATCTAATTCCGAATCGGAATGTTCTCGGGTTAAAAAAGTTAAAGAAACGCTGATCAGGCATGTTGATATATGCCTTTTCATCTAATACTTTTTTCACTTTATCACTGTCAGCATCTACAAAAGAGCCGTTTACATACTGATAATATTTAGCTTCAATAGAGTTGTAATACAATGCTCTAGTATTTGGGTTCGAAACATTTGTATGATCTGTAGTTACTTCTATTGGTACAAAATCAACATCTGGAGCTCTATAATCACCAGGACGGTCATTACCAGGTACTCTAGAATTAAGAAGATTTATCTCTTCTAATTTATCTTTTGGCAATTGAAGAGAAGCCATATAATTCAGATAATCAGTACCTGTTACCGCACCCATGTTGAATATATTGAGCACTCTTTGATTTAACACGTTACTAACATCCATAAAGAAATTAACTCTTCTATTTTCGTTAAATTTAATTTCTTTAGACAACCTTAAAGAGGTAGACCAAGAATCTCTTAACTGAAAGTTACGTATCACACCCGGTATTGAGCCACCGCCAGTATAAGTTATATAACTACCAGCACTCCAAGAAACAATTGTACTAAAATTCCAATCAGCCAAAGGTTTACTACCCATCAATGTAGGTCCAAATTCTTTTGGAGACTTCATATATAGTTGAACTCTAGCGTATGGCTGAGGAATTGGCTTTGAAATATCATTTTCACTAGTCGAACGGTCATAAGCTCTTTGCTCGAAAGAGTTTTGATATACTTCTAATGATCCAAACAAACCTGATGATCTTACACTGTAAGTATAACTCACTTCACCCCAGATTAAATCTGATGGTTGCTTTTTCAAAGTTACTTCAAGACCTCTAATATCTTCGTAAGAATACGGTTTACTCACAGAATAAGACCCATCATTGCTTCCGTATACATCAATAACTATTGGTTGTTGGCTCAAATCTTTGTAATAACCACTAACTCTGAAAAGATATTTGTTAAATAGATTTTGCTCATAACCTAACTCATAAGAAACAGTTTTTGGAATCTTATTCTCAGGAGCAGCAATTCTAACAATAGAATTAGTGAATGGCTCAACTCTTACTAAATACAAATCTTCTGGATCTGGAAGTTGTAAGAAGTGACCGTAATTAAAAAACAACTTACTGTTATCAGTGATTGGGAAAGCTACACCTAATCTTGGTTGAAAGATTAACTGTGGTTTTACACTGTATGTATTTAATGAGTCAATATTGGTGTTACCACCGCTTTTAAATACATCGTCAAAGGTATCGTATTCGTACCAATCTATATTAGGATCAGCATAAGTAAATCTTAAACCAACATTTGCAATCATTCCTTTGAACTCAAGCTTGTCTTGAACATAGGCAGATAATCTTATTGGCGTTGTATCCCACTTTGAAGAATATCTTCCTGAAGGCAGGTTCTTATCAAATGAACCGTAGTTTATATCACTATGAGTTCTAATCAATTCTAAACCAGCTTTAACTTGGTTTACTCTATCTAATTGACTAGTAATAGCAAAACTGGTTGTTAGTACAGATACCTCTGAGCTATCTCGTGAATTACTCATACCAATACCCATTCTCATACCAGAACCAATACCACTGCTTTGGTCTTCAAAAAATCCGTACGGGCCTTCATCAAAATCAAGACCGCCAATTGTAACAGCACCAGGAGCTCCTCTATAAGCACCAGGATTAGTACTATTCTTTGTAGCAAATCTGTTCATTTTTACTTCATAGAAAGTAGTATTAGTAATAGTATGAGTAAACTGAACACCAATATTAGAAGTGGTCACTTTAGTTGGAGCCCAATAATCACTTGCATAAATACGAGTGTCAATGTAACTCACTTGATCCATACTACTCGCAATACCTGTCGGCGACACAAAGAAGCCAGGATTACCCGATTGACTAGAACCAGTACCTGTTTGAGTACCATAAAGACCGTCGAATGAAAGCTTCATACCTGGAGCAACATTACTTGTAAGCTTACCCATCCAAGTTGTGCTTTCATAAGCATCTTCTGATAATGGAATAAAATATTCGGTATTGGTTTTACGAAAAGATGTAGAAAATCTGAGATTACCCATTTTTTCACTTAAAAATGGAACGGGACCACCTAACGTTAAATCAATTTCATAATCTGATTCATCAATTTCCATTTCCTTTCTGTGTTGCCATAGAAATAATTGTTGTGCTCCTTCTGGAGTTAAATCATTACTAGGATCATCATCAGATAACAATTCTTGAGAAACCTCATTCCAACCTTTAAAAACTGGATACTCATCTTGGGTATATACATCCCAATTTCCATTATCTGTACCAGTCCATGCAACATCATCATCCAAATAAGGACGAATCCAATATGAATCTGGATCATTAACACTTTGTCCAAAATTCTTTGCTTGCGGTGGAGTTACCCTCACAATACCATCAAGAGTATACCTATCAGGATTACCTTCTTTACTGGTAACGTTAACAACACCCGAGCGCACATCACCATATTCAGCGTTAAAACCACCCGTTTGAACCTGAACATTCTCAATTGAGGTCACACTAATACCTGTAAACGGTGTATTATCTCGTTCAGATCGCAAGCTCAAGCCATTTAAATTAAAAGATACTTCATCACTACCACTACCACGAACACTTAAACCCTCAATACCAGCCTGCAAACCAATTGCAGAGGTAACACTCGTAATAGGAAGCGCTTCGAGCTCACTTTTATTAATACTAGATAGACTAGAAGAAACATCCCTTTTTATTATAGGCTTTTCAGCTATAACTACAATTTCTTCACCCTCAATAAGCTGCTCTGAAAGCGAAAAATTAATTTCAGTTGTTAATCCAATCTCAATTTGCACATCCTCAACTTTAACAGTAGCAAAGCCAATGTAGGTTGCCTTTAAAACGTAAGTACCTGCACTTAAATTTAAGATTGTATAGTATCCATCTGCATCAGATGAAGTTCCTGTGGTAGTTTGGTCTACGATAACATTTACCCCTGGCAAAGGATCGCCATTAGTATCAGTTACACGCCCTGTGACTTTACCGGTTTGGGCATACAGGGAGGCTGATAATAAAAAAAGAATGATAGTAGACAGTAACGGTTTTTTACCCATTGGGTGCTGATTAAGTTTCTTGTTCCTGCATTTACCACACATTAAGGAAAAGTTTACTCTGAGTAAAATCCTAATTGCGATGGTTTTTGCATTTAAAGTTATTTTACAAATTCTTACAATTCGTGTTCTTTATTTTTCAATTTTTTACAAAAGCATTTTTCGATTTAATCATCCATATTGTCCCTTCGATAAAACACTAGAGAATATATTTTTAACCATGAGTACCACTTACACAAGCTATTTACAAATAAACCCGCTTTTGGAACTACAAAAGCTTCAATCTTCTCCAAAAGAACACGATGAAATGCTTTTCATCATAATACATCAAACTTATGAATTATGGTTCAAACAAATTCTTCATGAGTTTACAAAACTTTCGTCGGAACTCAACGATGGAAATACATGGGGTTCTGTAAAAACTTTACGTAGAGTTTTAACCATCTTTAAGACTTTAGTTGGTCAAATTGACATTCTTGAAACCATGACTCCCCTAGAGTTTAATAGCTTTCGGAAATTTTTGGGTCAGTCTAGTGGCTTTCAGTCTTTACAATTCCGAGAAATAGAAATCCTCTGTGGTTTACGTTTTCCTTTAATGAAGGAAGCTCATAAAGAAGTTCCAGCTCATCTTTTAGTACTCGAGAAGCGTATGGAGCAACTAACTCTTTGGGAAAGTTTCTGTAACTACCTTTCGCATAAAGGATATGATGCAAAACCCATCCGAGAAAATGAAAAAGGTCTGTTATTCAACCCTTCAGATAAAATTCAGTCTACTTTGATTGAAGTGATGAACTCAAACCCAGAAGCAGCCATGGTTAGTGAACTTTTAGTAGATTTTGATGAAGGTCTTCAGGAATGGAGATACCGACACGTTAAGATGGTAGAGCGAACCATTGGAACAAAAAAAGGAACGGGCGGTTCTGATGGCGTTACATATCTTAAAAAAACATTAGATCGTTCAATCTTTCCAGATTTATGGGCGATTCGATCTGAGTTTTAAAACTCTTTATTACTGATTTTTTTACGCCTCCATGATTTGCTTAATTTATTGTTAACTTTGCTCATTGTTAATTAACACAATCCATTTCAGAGACCGAAGTACTCAAATAGTGCTTACCCACTTCTCAATTATATTCTATTATGTTAGATATCGATCAATTAGCCCACTCACTAACTCCTCATTACTCACACTTTAAAGTTTCGGAACGGCTTTTATTTACTGGACACTCTCACCAAGCTTGGCCAGATGTTGCTTTAGAAGGACAAAAAGAATACTTCTTGGATTCAGCTGAACTAGTAGATAAGAAATGGGAGAAAGCTGCTGAGAAAACAGAAATTCTTAGAAACTACTTACGTAACTTTTATGACGACCCTGACGGCTTTTATTGTCGAGAAGAAAACACGCACTTTCTATTTGTGAGTTGGTTAAGTAGCCTTGACCTTAAACAGAAGCCAAAGGTTATTTCTACTGATGGTGAATTTCATTCCCTATACCGACAATTACACCGGCTTGATGAAAACGGACTTGAAGTAGCATGGGTAGAAACCAATCCTGATGAAACTTTTGCAAAGCGCATTATTGCAGAGATGGATGATAGAACTTCTGCAGTAATGCTTTCTAGAGTTTATTTTGAATCTAGTTTGATAAACACTCATCTATCAGAAATTGCTAAAGCGGCTCGGGATAAAGGCATCCCCGTTCTTATTGATGACTACCACGGAACTAATGTAGCTCCACTATCTATACGCAATGCAGATTTAGAAGACTGCTTTTTCATGATTGGTGGCTATAAATATTTACAATGGGGAGAGGCTAATTGCTTCCTCCGTTTTCCAAAAAACTGTGAACTTCGGCCTGCAATTACAGGTTGGTTTGCTTCGTTCAGCACACTTGAAAAGCCGAGAACCTCTGCCCTTACCGAATATGACAATTCTGATCAAAGATTTGCAAGTGGAACTTATGACCCTTCTTCTCAATATAGAGCCGCTAAGGTAGTAGAATTTTTTAAAGAACAGAATCTAACTCCCGAAATATTAAGAGAACAGTATCAACAAAAAGTTGGGTTACTAAAAGATCATTTTCAGAATCTCAATATCTCACCTAGCCTAATAAAACTTACCCATACTCGTGATTTAGAATTTAATGGCGGATTTCTGTCCCTTACCTCGCCTAAAGCACAAGAGATACGAGCTCGTCTTCTCGAGAAAGACATATTTACTGATGCTAGAGGAAACATCATTAGATTTGGCCCAGCTCCTTATACTACTACAGCCCAAATTGAACAAGTGATGAAAGAACTTAACATTGTAATTGATGCACTTTAAAAAATACAGATCCATTTTCGCACTGGTTGCTACCTTAATACTTTTGCAAAGCAACATAATTGCGCAAAACAAAATTTCAGGCAAGGTATTAGATAAGGAAGATTTTGAACCAATCATCGGTGCTCAGATTTTTCTAAGCGGGACAACTATTGGAACCGTTAGTAATGCTGATGGACACTTTATATTAGATGGGATTCCAGAAGGAATTTATGAACTGCTAGTAACATCGTTAGGGTATAACAGGGTTTCTTCTGAACTGAATACAAGTAAAATTAAGCCTTCTTACTCCTTTACACTTGAATCTCAAGTCTATGAATTAAATGAACTCACCGTTGTGCCAAATTCAGAAGATTGGAAATACAATTTTGAAGAGTTTGAACGAATTTTTATTGGTGAGGGTCCATTTTCTAAAGACACAAAAATCATTAATAAAGAAGTTCTAAATTTCGATTTCGACCCCACAACTAGGGTTTTAACTGCCTACGCTTACGATAAACTAGTTATTGAGAATAAAGCATTAGGCTATAGAATTAGTTATTTCCTTGAAAGCTTCACTCTAGATTATAAGAATAAAATAACCTCCTATTTAGGACGACCACTCTTTGAACTTTTGACAAGTAAAAGAAAAAGAACCCGATCTAAATGGAAGAAGAACAGAGCTCTCGCTTATAATGGATCCTTTCAGCACTTTGTAGAGTCTCTGATCGAAAATAAGGTTGCTGAAAATGGATATACTATAAAAGGAGAAATGCGAAAAGATGGATCTCGTTATATTGGGAAAGAAACTGTTCATCAAAATGTGTTCTTTGCACAAATAGATAGCTCTAATTTTGAACTAAGTTTTATCAATTTTCTCAATGTCACATACGAAAATGAGCTCGAAGACATTACTTACTTATACTATCTAAGCTCACCTATCTCGTCCAATAACCGCATGCTTGTTCTTCCTCAAACATCTATGCTCACTTTAAACCAAGCATCTGTCAAAATTCATGAATCGGGATACATTTATGATTCTCTAGCTATTCTTTTTGATGGTTATTGGGGCTTTGAGAAAATGTCTGATACCGTTCCTTTAAATTTTATCCCAGAGTCTGATTAAATTTTTTTTGTAAGGAATTTTATAAAAGCCGCTCTAACATATATATCATACACATCAGAAAAATAAAATATCTATTTGCAATTACATATATTGAACATATATTCTTTGCAATGTTTATGTGACACGTTCTGACACTCTGTATGTGTAACTTTGCATAAAGTAACATTCTAAAATTAACGAATAACATCATGGCTGAATCAAACGACAAACTTAAAGCGATAGACATTGCCCTAGGACAAATAGAAAAACAGCACGGCAAAGGCACCATTATGAAATTGGGCGACGATGCCATGCAAGACGTAGATGTAATTTCTACGGGCTCAATTATGGTAGATTATGCCTTAGGAGTACAAGGTGTGCCACGTGGACGTATTACCGAGATTTATGGCCCAGAAGCAAGTGGTAAAACAACTCTGGCTTTACAAGTTATTGCTGAAGCTCAAAAAAACGGTGGCTATGCTGCTTTTATTGATGCAGAACACGCGTTTGATCCACGATATGCAAGAGCATTAGGTATTAAAGTTGATGAACTTCTAGTTTCTCAACCTGATAGTGGTGAACAAGCTCTAGAAATTACAGAGACGTTGATTCGCTCTGGTGCTTTAGATGTTATTGTAGTTGATTCTGTTGCAGCTCTTGTTCCTCGCGCTGAACTTGAAGGTGAAATGGGTGACTCTCATATGGGTTTACAAGCTCGTTTGATGTCACAAGCACTTAGAAAAATTACGGGAATTGTTAGCAAATCTCATACTTCTTGTATTTTTATTAACCAGGTACGCGAGAAGATTGGCGTAATGTTTGGTAACCCAGAAACCACAACTGGTGGCCGTGCTCTAAAATTTTACTCTTCAGTACGTATAGATATCCGAAGAATTGGCGCTATCAAAAAGGGTGACGAAATATTGGGTAATAGAACTAAAGTTAAAATTGCCAAAAACAAAGTTGCTCCACCATTTAAAGTTGTTGAATTCAATATCATGTATGGTAAAGGAATCTCAAAGACATCTGAGATACTTGATTTAGCTGTTGAGTTTGATATCATCCAGAAGCGAGGAAGCTGGTTTAGATACGATGGTGAACCTATTGGTCAAGGCGCCGACTCTGCGATGCAATTCCTTGAAGAGGATGCTGCATTATGTGCAAAAATTGAAAAAATTGTTCGTGCAAAGTTGAAAGGCGAGGAAATTGAAGAAATCGCTTCCGTTTCAGCAGAAACTACTACTGAAAGTGCTAAATAAGTTTCTATACTAAATTCTAAGAACAGCTCGTATTTATTTTCGAGCTGTTCTTTTTTATATATCCTTTATGGATAACCCAAAAGAATTCGATTTTCCAATAACAATTGCACGCATTGAAGTGCAAAAGAAGAACCATGCACGCTATTCTCTGTATTCGGATACAGAATTTATTTTAGGTGTGTCTGATGCCGCTCTGGCAAAACTAAATATTCGAAAAGGTTCTGTATTAACAACCTCACTTTATGAACAAATTATCAAGGAGGAGACTTTTTGGAAGACAAGGGAATATTTAATTCGCTTACTTTCAAGGCGAGATCATGCTAGTTTTGAATTACAACAAAAAGCAGCTAAGAAAGAGTTTACCCCTGAAATAATTAACCAAATTATTGAAGAATTAGAGCAGAAAGGATATATCAATAATCAAGCCTTTGCACTAAAGTACGTACACGATAAGTTTGAGTTTAATAAATGGGGAAGCAATAGAATTCGTACTGAACTTATTAGAAAAAATATTCCTAAACACTATATTGAGTCTGCAATAGACCACCATTTTGGAAGTGAAAAAGTACAAGCCACATTAATGGCTCTTACTTTAAAAAAGAAATCACAATTATTAAGAACTAGTCCAGAAAAAAGAAAAAAGAAATTGTTCGACTTTTTAATGAGAAAAGGCTACGATACGAACAGCATTTTAAAAGAGATTGACGCACTAGTTAAGTTAGTTGAAGAATGAAAAACATAACTCTTGAACGAGTAATTAAATTTGGTATTGGTATAGCCGCACTTGTTGTAGTTGGGCTAATATTATACAATTACGCTACCTTAGTGCTGTATTTAATCCTCGCAATGATTCTAAGTTACGTGTTAGACCCAACCGTAAATTGGTTGCAAAGAAATAGAGTCAACAGAACATTTTCAATCGCACTAACACTCACCGCTGTTATTCTGATTTTTGTTTATATATCAACTAGCATTATCCCAATTGTTGCTGAGCAAATGGTTGAGCTCACAAGTCAATTAGATATTCGTAATATTGAAATGATTGCTACAAAAGTTGAAGCCAAATTAAGTGCCGACTATAAATTTATCCCAGAAGGTTTTTTAAGTGATAATATTTCGAGAATATTGAATGACCTTTTCGATTTTAATAAGTTTTCAAATGTTTTAAGTGATGTTGTTAGCGTATTCACTGATATTTTTTCTGCAATACTAGTAGTTCCTTTTGCTGCTTTTTTCTTCCTTAAAGATGGAAGTAAAATTCGAAGAGATGTTCTCACCTTAGTACCTAATAAGTACTTTGAAACTACGCTTACTTTAATTGACAAAATTGAGAAAAGACTTAGTATATACTTTAGAAGTGTCCTACTTCAAAGTCTGTTAGTGGCACTTGCTTCTTGGGGAACTTTATCTGTTGCAGGGCTTAACAACTCACTTTCAGTTGGTATTGCTGTGGGTGTTGCTAACACTATTCCCTATTTTGGGCCAATTATTGGATACATACTTTCGGTAATTATATCCATTATAGAGACTGGTGATTTTTCTTTAGTTCTTGTTTGCTTGCTCGCAATCTTTGTGGTTCAAATGCTGGACAATATTTTGCTACAACCCATGCTTTTTTCTCGCTCAGCAGATATGCACCCAGTTGCCATTTTATTTATCATTCTTATTGGCGCTGAAACCGCTGGAGTGCTAGGTATGCTTGTTGCAATTCCAATTGCAACCGTAATAAAAATTACCATTAATCAGATTACATGGAGTTTTAATAACTACCAAGTTTTTCGTCGAGATACACTACTAAATAAAACTTCGTCTGGCTAAATTTTACTCATCTTTCTTCTTTATTGCTTTCAAAGTTTCCCTATCTTAATAAGGCATATCAGCAACGCCAAAAACTTTATTTACATTGAAGAAACTTGTAGTTTTTGCCTCTGGGTCAGGCTCTAACTTCCAATCTATTATTGATGCAATTCTAAACGGGCAGTTGAACGCACGTATAGTTGGTCTTATGTCTAATAAAGAAGAGGCGTATTGTCTTAAACGAGCATCAGAAAACGATATTCCGACGGTAATTTTAAAAGCTTCTGATTACACTTCTGAATTTGAGTATGAACAAAAACTCTTAGAACAACTACACACCTGGGAAGCTGATGTTATAATTTTGGCTGGGTATTTAAGGAAAATTCCAGCTTCAATCATTGATGCTTTTCCTAACAATATTCTGAATATCCATCCATCATTGCTACCTAAATATGGTGGTAAAGGTTTTTACGGTATAAAAGTACACAAAGCTGTTCTTGAAGCTAATGAAGAGGAAAGCGGATGTACTATTCATATTGTAAGCCGAGAATATGATGAAGGACCAGTTTTAGGCCAATCTCGTGTACCTGTATTAAAAACCGATACTCCGGAACAACTTGCTGAGCGTGTGCTTATACAAGAGCACAAATTATATCCCGCAATTATCCAACAACATCTAGAATCTTTAAAAAACTAACAACGTGGCTTTAAAACCTCTTAATTCTTTACCCGAAACAAATCTTACCATTAAAAGAGCATTGCTTTCTGTTTCTGATAAAGCACATCTTATTGACTTAGCTACAGCATTGCACGAACAAAACGTTGAGCTGCTATCGACTGGTGGAACTGCAAAAGCCATTTCTGATGCTGGCATCCCAGTTAAAGATGTTTCTGAGATTACACACTTTAAAGAATGTCTCGATGGTAGAGTAAAAACTCTTCATCCAAATGTGCATGGCGGTATCTTAGCAAGAACAAGTTATGATAAAGATTTGCAGGAACTTGAAGAACTTGGTATTGAGCCTATTCAACTCGTTGTGGTTAACTTGTATCCTTTCAAAAACAAAGTAGCAGAAGGAGCAATTACTCCTGCTGTTGCTACTGAGTTTATCGATATTGGGGGGCCAACAATGATTAGAGCTGCCGCTAAAAACTTCGCACACGTTGCTATACTAAGTAGTTCATCTCAATATGAAGATTTTATTACTGAATTTAAAAATGGCGATGGTATAACTTTCAAAACACGCCAAGTTTTAGCTAAAGACGCTTTCAATCACACCGCCGACTATGACACTGCCATTGCGAACTATTTTATTGGCTTAGTTGATGAAAATCCTGTTCAACAGCTAAATATTTCCCTCCCACTTTCTCATGAACTTCGCTATGGCGAGAATCCTCATCAGAATGCAGCTGTGTATGGAAATCAAGATTCAATAATTGATTGTTTTCACGGTAAACAGCTGAGTTACAATAATTACCTTGATGTAGACTCTGCCCTAGGTATCATCTCTTCTTTTGATGAAAACCAACCTGCATGCGTTATTATTAAACACACAATACCTTGTGGTGTTGGCATTGCAAACAATCTTACTGACGCATATAAACGAGCATTCAGCACTGATACCGTATCTCCTTTTGGTGGAATCGTTGTTGTAAATAAGGAGTTAGACATCGACACTGCAAAAGCAATAGATGAAATCTTTACTGAAATTATCATTGCACCATCCTTTTCTAGTGATGCGCTTGAATTACTAACTCAAAAAAAGAACCGTCGCTTAATTCGCATCAAAAAGAACCTAACAGAAGCTTCCTCTCACACCTATCGTTCTATTTTTGGAGGACTTTTGAAACAAGATGCAGACTTAGAGTCTATAAATGCTGATGAATTTAAAGTAGTAACAGAACGTACCCCTTCTTCCGAAGAGATGATCGATCTTATATTTGCCTGGAAAGTTGTTCGCAATGTAAAGTCTAACGCGATTGTTTACGCCAAAGATGGCAGAACTTTAGGGATTGGCTCGGGCCAAACAAGTCGCGTAGATTCATCCGAAATCGCTGTAGCAAAAGCGCTAAAAGAAGGATTAAACTTGGAAGGCTCTGCAATTGCATCAGACGCATTCTTCCCATTTGCGGATGGTGTTGAGGCGGCAGCTAAAGCTGGCGCAAAAGCGATTATACAGCCTGGTGGTAGTATTCGAGATGAAGAAGTTATCGCTAAAGCAAATGAATACGGCATGACGATGATTTTTACTGGTAAAAGACATTTTAAACATTAACAACCCTTTCATTTTATTTCGCTTTTTATATATTCGCTAATACAAAATCATTATTGTATTTTCTTTTAATCTACACCCTGCATAATTTAAATATCCTCTATAGTGGCAATGTCAGACAATTACGGTATTCCTTCACATTCAAAAACAAAGACTAAAAGAAAAAAAGGTCTTTTAGACTTTCTATACACAGATATAGCAATAGATTTAGGTACAGCTAACACCTTGATTTATGCGCGAGGTCAAGGTATTGTTTTGGACGAACCCTCAATAGTTGCACTTAATCAAAATGGCGCTTTTGTTACTACAGGCCATGAAGCTCGATTAATGCATGAAAAAACACATAAGAATATCAGAACTGTTCGCCCATTGAGAGATGGTGTAATTGCTGATTTCGAAGTTGCCGAGCATATGATTCGGGGCATGATTAAGAAGGTTAAAGTAAAATGGTATTCTTCAACGCGCCAAATGGTTATTTGTGTGCCAAGTGGCATTACTGAGGTTGAACGCCGTGCAGTAAGAGATAGCGCAGAACATGCTGGAGCCAAGGAAGTATATTTAGTTGATGAACCGATGGCCGCAGCAATTGGAATTGGCTTAGATGTACACGAACCAGTTGGTAATATGATTGTAGATATCGGAGGTGGAACCACTGAAATCGCTGTTATTGCACTATCAGGTATCGTTTATGCACAATCGGTGAGATTGGGTGGGGATGAACTAAACGATGACATTATTAACTATTTTAGACGCAACCATAACTTGTTGATTGGTGAGCGAACAGCTGAAAAGATTAAATGTGAAATAGGATCTGCAGCTCCTCTTGATGAAGAGCTAGAAATGATTACAAAAGGTCGTGACCTTGTTAACGGCGTTCCTAGAACACGCCACATTACCTCCAAAGATGCACGTGAAGCTATTGCTGAATCAGTAAATACAATTGTAGAATCAATTACTAAGTCTTTAGAGCAAACACCTCCTGAACTTTCTGCTGATATTTTAGATCGTGGAATTATGCTTACTGGTGGTGGTGCATTGTTGAAGAATTTAGACAAACTCATAATGGAAACAACCGATCTTCCTGTTCATATTGCTGAAGACCCACTTACTGCTGTAGTTCGTGGTACTGGTGCCATACTTGAAAACCTCGAATATTATCGCCCTGTGATTTCATAACTCTAAAGATGAATGCAATTTAAACTCATTAAAGTTGGTGAAGCCAAAGATTTTATATTAACTGCCATACTTCTTTTACTTGCTATATCAATTGCTGTAAGCAGGAATCAGGGTGGTATTAATAGTTTACGTCAGGTTTCTATAACCGTTGTGAGTTTACTTCAAACTCCCCTTTCTAGCGTTCGTATTTATCGCCAAGCTTTAAACACAAATACTTATCTGCAACGTCAAAACATTCTTCTACAGGACGAACTTAGCAGATTAAGATCTATTGAACAGGAGAATATTAATCTTAGAAGAATGTTCGAATTTAAAGAACAATCTCCTTTAGATTTAAAACCTGTAACTATTATTGGAAAAGAACTAAGTGGCATAAACAATAGCCTTACTATTACCCCAGGTGCTTCGGAAGGCTTGAAGCCGGGAATGCCACTTATTACATCCGACGGTCTACTAGGGAAAATTGTATTAATCAATGATAAATATGCTCAGGTAATGCCTTATTATAACAGTTTGTTTAGAGTAAGTGCTAGAGTTCAAGAAAACCAAGCTCCAGGAATTGTCTCTTGGTCTGGAACAAACATGTCTGAGCTAGTAATGGATTTTGTCCCGCTTACAATTAGAGTCGATAGTGGTTTTGTGGTGGAAACTTCTGGATTTAGTAATCAATATCCTCAAGGAATTCCAATAGGAACTGTCATAAGAACTGAACCTGAGGAAGGAAAAGAAACTCAAAGAATATACTTAAAACCATCAGCTTCTTTATATAATGTATCTGAAGGTTTCATTGTTAAGTTTAGCCGAGATACCTCTCTTATAAACCTAGAAACCGACTACAAAGAAATTTTCAAATGAACCGAGAAGTAGTAAAACATATTGGTGTTGGTATTCTTTTCGTGCTCTCTCACGTTTTATTATTTCAATACTTAAGTATTTTTGGAGCCATAGCCGACCCTGTATTGATTTATTTACTGTGGCTAAGCATGAAGTATGAAAGAACTACGGTTCTATTATTTGCTGCAGGTCTCGGCTTATTTCAAGATTCTTTATTTGATTTATGGGGTTTATATATGTTCTCTAAAACCCTTCTCATTTTTATTAGCTACAAAATAATTTCTAGAAACTCAGAAAATAGATTACTTCTTTGGCAAATTTTCTTCTTTATTTGGGTTACAGCTTTTTTCCATAATGCTTTTTTCCTCACTCTTAGCTCATTTATTCAAACCTACACATCTGGGTTTTCACCAATACTGTTTTTATTGGTTAGTAGCTTATACACTGCATTAACGGGTGCTTTACTCTTTGTTTTTAAGGGGAAGTAATAACTTTGAAACGATATAGTACAGATCGAACTAGAACTTCTATAATTGTTTTGCAAGTTATAATGACCGGATTATGCCTAATTGCGCTAGGTAGAATCTTTTTACTTCAAATAGTTAATTATGAAACTTATGAAGAACTCGGGGAAAGAAATTCCATTCGTCAAGAGTATGTTGACCCCGCACGTGGCCTTATTTTCGATCGTAATTTTAAACTTATTGTAGATAACCAGCCCATTTTCTCACTCACTATTACACCTAGTAATTTTGATGAAGCAAATATTCCAATCCTCGCTAAGCTCCTATCAGTGCCTGATAGTCTTATTAATCTAAAAGTAAAAGAAGCTCAAAAATATTCATGGTATAGAACTTCAAAACTGATTTCAGATATTGACTTCATGACGTTTTCAAGTATACAAGAAAATATATGGAAGCTCCCTGGTATTGGCCATCAGATAGATAGCAAACGAAATTATCCTACAAAAATGAAAGCCTCTCACATATTGGGTTATTTGCGTGAAGCGAATGAAAATGACTATGCGAATAGTAAAACAATCAGATTAGGCGACAAAATAGGTAAAAGTGGCTTAGAGCTTATCTACGAAGACAGTTTACGTGGTGTATTGGGAATGAATTATCTTAAAGTTAATGCATTTGGTCAATCATTAGGCAACTTTACAAAAGAACGTAAACCTTTATCACCCATTCAAGGTGATAATATAATAAGTACCATTGATTCTGATTTACAGCTTTTTGCTGAAGAATTAATGGTAGGAAAAAGTGGTGCTGTTGTGGCCATGGATCCAACAACTGGTGAGATTCTAGCTCTGGTAAGTTCACCTGAATATGATGTTAGTCGCCTAGCGGGCCGTATAGATACTGAATATTGGCAAGAAATTAATACTGATTCTACAAAACCACTTTATAACAGAGCTATATCTAGCCGACAACCCCCAGGTTCAACATTTAAGCCATTGATGGGAATTGTTGGAATGGAATTAGGAATTGTAACACCTACAACAGAAATCTATAACAGCGGCTCTTACATCCGAGGAAGAGCTTATAATGATTTAGCAGAACCTGGAAGTTATAATCTCGAGAAAGCCATTGCTTATTCTAGTAATACCTATTTCCTATCTCTTATGGACAAAATTACGATGTCTGGCAAGCTCAATCAATGGAGTACACTTATTAAAGACTTTGGGCTTGGAGTACCTAATAGGATTGATTTACCTAGTGCCAACCAAGGAATTATACCCGATAGTACGTACTTAGATAATCGTTTTGGTAGAAGAAAGTGGAGCCTAGGAGATGTTTTAAACCTCGGTATTGGACAGGGGCTTATTTCAGCATCTCCATTACAAATTGCTCAAATGACTAGCTCAATTGCTAATGGAGGTTTTAGAATTACTCCGCATTTAGTTAAAGCAACGCAACAACCCGATGGTACTTTAAACTACATGCAACCAGAGCATACAAAGATAGGTTGGGTTAAAGATATTTATCTAGAAACAGTAAAGAAAGGGATGAGAAGAGTGGTTTTGGAAGGTGGGGGGAGATATTACGCCAACATTCCAAACATTAAAGTGGCAGGTAAAACAGGTACCGCTCAAAATCCACTTGGCCAAGATCATGGCTGGTTCACTTCTTTTGCACCTTTTGATAATCCCCAAATTGTTGTAACGGTTTTCTTAGAAAATTCAGGTTTTGGCTCTATTTCTGCTGCTCCTATAGCTTCGCTCGTCATCGAAAAATATCTTACTGGCGAAATACAGAAAAAAAGGACCTACGTATATAACTACGTTTTAAACTTTGTACCAAGGCCACAAAGCAAAAAGGAAAATGAATAACTTTAGAGATTTTAATTGGTCTATTTTCATCCCTTGGCTTATACTTGCAATTATAGGCCTTGTTGCTATTTATAGCGCTACTCAGGGTCCTGTTTCTGAGTTTTTACCCTCATTCATTCTAAATAATTTCCCTAAACAATTAGTTTGGGTAGGTTTATCGATTGTCCTTGTTTTTGGATTTCAGTTTATTACACCTCGTTCATATATGCAATTATCGTATCTATTCTATGCCATAGCATTGATACTGATGATTCTAACCTTTTTTATTGGTACTGAAATAAATGGTGCTCGAAGCTGGATTAAAGTAGGTCCCATAAATATTCAACCAAGTGAGTTGATGAAGATTGCAACTATATTGGCTACTGCAAATTACCTTACAAGCCGTAGAGATATTTCAGCAGATAATGTGAGATATGCTCTCATTGCAGTTCTTATGATATTGGCACCAACATCATTAATAATTCTTCAGAATGATGTGGGTACGGCATTAGTATTTCTTTCTCTTATTCCTGTAATGTTGTTTTGGTCGGGGCTCCCTTATGGCGTTTCATTATTTATTATTTCCCCTGCTATAATTCTCTACTTAACCGTTTTCAGCTGGGTTTATGGTGCTATAGCCACTGTAGTACTAGCTGCACTTATATTTATAATCCAAAAAGGACCTTGGCTTACAGGCACTGCTTTAGTTACTGGCGCACTAACTGTAATTGGTGTTAATGTTGCTTTAACTGATCTGCTTCAACCACATCAAATTTCTAGAATTACGGCATTTACAAACCCTAATTTTGATCCAACTGGTGCTGGCTGGAATGTTATCCAAGCCAAAACAGCAATTGGCTCAGGTGGTTTATTTGGTAAAGGCTTTTTAGAGGGTACGCAAACACAACTCCGCTTTTTACCTGAACAATGGACCGACTTTATTTCTTGTGTGATTGGGGAAGAGTTCGGATTTCTTGGGCTCGGACTCTTAATACTTACCTTTCTATTTTTCTTTATCAGAATGCTGAATATGGCAGGAAATCATAAACATCCTTTTGCTCAACTCGTTACAGTGAGTGTAACGTCAGTATTCTTCATTCACTTTTTCATCAATATTGGTAGTGCTACTGCTTTACTTCCCGTAATAGGCCTTCCTTTACCATTTGTAAGCTATGGTGGTTCCGCATTTCTTACTAACTCTTTGATGTTGGCAATTTGTTTAAATATGGATCTTCATAAACGCGAATTTAGTATCTATCGCTAAGCTTTTTTGTACTTTTTATTAGTCCCCAATTTAAAACTTTGTCTATGATGGATAGTTGAGCCATACTTTAGAAGTGCTTTTTTATGTTCTGGTGTTGGATAGCCCACATTTTTCTGCCAATTAAACTCAGGATATTCTTTGCCTAGTTTGACCATCAAATCATCTCTATAAACTTTTGCTAAAATAGAAGCTGCTCCAATACTTAAAGACTTATCATCTCCCTTAACTATGCAAGTATGTGGTATTAGTGAGCTCGTATATCTATTTCCATCCACTAAAAGATAATCTGGACATGCGTCTTTAATTTCAGTGCACCTTAGCATTGTATCTATTGAAGCCCAAAGGATATTCAATTTATCTATTGTTTCAATACTCCCCTCTTGAACTGTCCAAAACAGAGCTTTTTCCCGAATTATTGTAGCTAATTCCCTTCTTTTAAGCTCTGAAATGGTTTTGCTATCTCTTACCCCCTCTAATTTAATGCCCCTCGGTAAAATTACTCCTGCGGCAACCACTGGTCCGCAAAGGCAACCTCGGCCAACTTCATCTAGCCCCATGACTCTTTTAAAACCATCAGCCCATAATTTTCTTTCGTATAACAATCTATCTTGATTCATAAACAAATTTACTAATATTCTAACCTTCTTTTCTCTATTATTGGAACTGATTACCCCTCCAATTTAGTTACAGAAGTAAAAAGGTACTATGAATTTTCGATACTCCAATTGGGATGAACAGCTAGCCAAGCATAAAGGGAAAACTCCCTTCGATACGCTTTGGGATTTATTTCAACAGCTTCTCACTATTTCTAGCGGAGATGTAGCACAAGCTTTGAAATGGTTAACCGAGCTTGATGCACAATATGAAATAACAAATCAATTTGATGCTGATTATTCAATTGGTGATTTTATTGAGGAGATGAAAGAACGTGACTACCTTGATGACAGCTCTGAGAACAATGATTTGATAATGACTCGAAAAGCGGAACGTTCTCTTCGCCAAAAAGCGCTTGAAGAAGTCTTCCGCAACCTTGAAAAAGGAACAGCAGGGTCTCATAAAACTCCTCATTCTGGCCGTGGAGTTGAAAGGCAACCTGAAACACGACTATGGGCTCCAGGAGATGATATAGGCCAAATTGATTCTGTAGGAACTATGCTCAATATGCTAAATCATAGTTCCATTGAGAGCTTTGATTTGCATGAAGATGATTTATCGGTTTACGATACAGATCATTATACATCTGTTGCAACAGTTCTACTACTTGATTTAAGTCACTCTATGATTTTGTATGGAGAAGATAGAATTACACCGGCCAAGAAGGTGGCGATGGCACTTTCCGAATTAATAATAAGTAACTATGCAAAAGACTCTCTAGATATAGTAGTATTTGGAAACGAAGCCTGGGAAATAGCTATTGAAGACTTGCCTTTCCTAAAAGTGGGACCTTATCATACAAATACGTTACAAGGCTTAGAAAGAGCTCGACATATTCTGCAGAGAAAGAAATATGCGAACAAACAAATTTTCATGATTACAGATGGAAAGCCTTCTTGCATGATAGAGAATGGAAAGCTTTATAAAAACAGCTTCGGCTTAGATAGGAAGATAGTGAATAAGGTGTTAGATGAAGCCGTAAAATGCCGCAGAGAAAAGATATCTATTACTACGTTTATGATTGCATCAGATCCTTACCTACAACGCTTTGTGCGCGAAATGACAGAAGCAAATAAAGGCAAGGCTTACTTCTCTTCACTAGATAGTTTGGGAGAGTATATTTTTGAAGATTATATGCGAAATCGTAAAAAAAATGTGACCTAATAAAAAAGGCTATTCAATAAAATTGAATAGCCTTGAAATCGTATTGGTTCAGAAATTACATTCCCAATTCTACCATCACTTGCTCTGTAATATCAAACTTAGCTTGATAGTCAGGTGAAGCATAAAGAATAATTAAATCACCACTGTTAGTTGTGGTATTTAATACATAAGACAATTCCATTCTCTTTGCTACATTTGTTATAGCAAGATCAATTTGATTAAGTAATGGGCCTAATAACTCGTTTCTCTTCGCAGCAACATCAGCTTGAGCTTTTTGCTGTGCTTGATTTAGATCAGTGCTCATTTTTTGAAGTTGAGCTTGTTCTGTTTGTTTTGCAGACTCAGAAATAGCGCCTTCTTTCTGTCTGTATACAGCAATTGCATTTTGTAACTCTGCGTCTTTAGCGCGTAATGCATTCGTCTGTTTTTCAGAAAAATTGATCAATTTTTGTTGTATTGCCTTCATTTCAGGCATACGAGTCAATATGGTTTGAGGATCTACATACCCTACTTTTAATTGTTGAGCACTTACTACAGAACTTAACGTAGCCATTAAAAATAGGAGGATTCCAATTGGTAACTTTTTAGTCATAATAGTGATGAATAAATTTATTGTTTTACGATTATTGAAGTTTCTGAAGAACTTTCTGAGTAATATTTGGTTGGTTTTCAGCAGCATAGAATATAATCTCACCACCCTCTGAGGTAACATCACTAAGCACTAAATCTAAACCTAGCTCTTTTGCAACGTCAGCAATTGCTTTGTTAACTTTATCTTGAATTGGGCCTAATAACGCTATTTGGCGCTGTTGAATTTCTTCATAGCTAGCTTGTTTAGTCGCTTCAAACTGTTCATTAAGAGCAATTAATTCACTCTCTCGTGCTTGTTTGGCTTCATTAGAAAGTGTTGCCATAATTTTTTCATACGCTTCGATTTGTGCTTGAAGTGAGTCTGCTTTAGGCTTTAGCATTGCATCTTTTTGTTCTACGAACAATCTAATTTCTTCGCCTAATTTTTTAACTTCTTGCAATTCACTCATAATTATGTCGGGATTCGCATACCCTATCTTAACTTGAGCAGATGCATACTGCGTACTAAAAAAGGCCAATGCCGCAACTAATAGTAATCTTCTAATCATTATACTTGTTTATTTTGAGTGTTAATTTTCTATTGGTCATCAAGGCTATCAACCGCAATACCAAGTTCCAGTAAAATAGCTTCATTTAGGTTCCATTCTCCTCGAGCATAAACCATATAGATATCTCCTGATCTGTCGAAAACGAAATCTACACCCTGCTTTTGAGCTACAGCACGTACCGCAGCAAAAACTTGTCGTTGAATAGGTTCTAATAATTCTTTTTGGCGAGTGAAGTACTCCCCCTTTGGACCAAATTTCTGCGTCATAAAGCCATCTCTGGCTTTTAATAATGTATTAATTTCATTTTTCTTTTGTGTCCGTATCTCTTCAGTATATAATATTTCTTTGGCTTCAAAGTCCTGCTGTAACTCTTTAATTTCCTTTTCTTTGTTAGAGAGTTCAGTTTTCCAAGAATCACTTAATAATCGCAATTGCTGTTCGATTCCTTGATACTCTGGAATTTTTTCCAAAATAAACTCAGAATCGAAATACGCGATTTTCTGATTCTGCGCATAAGTAGCACTAGCTACCAACGCAAAAAATAGAATTAAGATATATATTTTATAACATTTCATTAAAAAGGAGCACCTATGTTAAATAGAAATTCCCACTCACCAGCATTAATTGTGGAAGCATTGATACCACCTTGCACTCCATCTAGTCTATAGCCGTAACTTAAGTCAACAAGCCCTAGAATAGGTAAGAATAAGCGAACACCAAAGCCTGCAGATCTTTTCACATTAAATGGATCATAAGTTGAGAAATCGTAATAAGAGTTACCAGCGTCAACAAAAGTATAAGGTATTACTTGAATTTGCTCATTTGTAATAGCGGGGTATCTCAATTCTAGGGAATATTTATTATAAATACGACCACCAAATTTTTCACCATTTACAACTGGAGCAATACTTTCGCTAAAGCCACCAGGATAACCTCTCATATCAACATTTTCGTATAAGAAACTTTGTTGCTGCTGAAGAGGAGTTCCACCAACTAAGAATCTTTGGAAGTTACTTCGCTCATCCTTGGTAAAGTATCCGATGTAACCAAAATTAGCTTGGCTAGTTAATACAAGCTTTTCGATTACTGGGAAATGATGCTGATAGTCTACTTTAAATTTATAATAATCAGAAAGACCAGGAATAGGTAATGCAGCTTCAGCTGAGAAAGATATTTTAGAACCAGAGTTTGGTGAGATAAAATTATCTAAAGAATTTCTTTCAATAACTTCGGTAAGAGAGATGGTGTTTGTAACACCACTCAACAAACTAGAATTTGATTGACTTACATCATATAACTGATAGCTAAGAATTGTTCTTTGAGAGAAGAAATCATCTGGCCATTTCAAACGTTTACCAATCGATACACTTCCTGAAAACAGTTCACTCTTTCCTACACTGTAAGCATTTTTAATAAGATTATAGGAAAAATTAACACCTAATGATGTTGGCTTGCCATTTAGCCACGGCTCAACAAATCCTAAGCTATAGCTTTGGTAGCCAGAACCCGTTACTTGTACGCCTAATGATACTTGTTGCCCATCTCCTGATGGAATAGGAGACCATCCTCCTTTTTCGAATGCTCTTTTAAGGGAAAAGTTATTGAAGTTTACTCGAGCAGAAACAATAGCCCCAATAGACTGACCGCCGTAACCACCTGAAAATTCAAAATTGTCGGTAGAGGCTGCTTCTTTTAGCGAGTAAGAAATGTCAACGGTTTTATCATTTTGATTTGGTAATACATCAGGCTCAATACTTTGGGCATCAAAATAACCAAGCGTACCTAATTCACGAATGGTTCGAACGATGGCTTCTCTACTATAATTATTACCAGGAATAGTTCTTAGCGTTCGGCGAACTACATCATCGTGGGTTTTTGTATTCCCAGAAAAAGCTACTTCACTTATGCTAGCTATCTCATCCTCATAAATATCAAAATGAATATCTATAGAATCTGCTGCAACTTTCGAAATTGTTGGAATTGCTCTAAAAAATAAATATCCAATATTTTGATAGAGAGAGTTAATATCAGAGCTAGTTTTATTGAATGTTAAATTAGCTTCATATTTTTCTTCATCAAAGACATCCCCATTTTCGAATCCTAAAGATCTTGAAAGTTGGTCATCTGTATACACAGTGTTTCCTTCCCAAGAAACATTTCTAACTTTGTATTGCGGGCCCTCTGCAACGGTTAGTTTTACACCAACACCGTCTAAATCTTTAACATAATTGTATACATATACAGAATCGCTGACAATACGCGCGTCTGAAAAGCCATTTTTCCTATAAAAAGCTATTAGGTTTTCCTTCCCTTCCTCAAAATCTTCTTTCTTGAATACTTTTTTACTGAAAATCTTAATCCATTTGTCTTCTTTGAGTGGCTTTAATCTTTTCTTTAGTTTTTTATCAGAATACTCTTCGTTTCCAACAATCTCAATTTCCTTTATTTCTAGTCTTTTACCTGGTTTGATTTCAAATATCAATCGAGCTCTGTTATCCAGCTTTTCGTCTAGTTCTACTCGTGTTTTTACTTCTGTATACCAAAACCCTTTATCTTTGTAAAATCGTTTGATAGTGTTAATTGCTTGAGCTTTGTTTGACTCAGTAATCGCAACACCTGGCAGTAATACAATCAAATCTTTCAAGTCTCTTCGTTGAGATCTTTTTATACCTTCTAACTTATATTCAATTATTCGAGGTTGCTCTTGAACCTGAATTATTAAACTAATGTTATTTCCGACTTTCTCTTTTATCAAGATTTTTACATCCGAGAATAGGCCTGCTTGATAGAGACGACGAACAGCATCAGGAATATCGTCCCCAGGGTAATTCAACTTAGAGCCTTCTTTCAACAAACTAGCGCTAATAATAAACTCTTTTCTAGTCACCTCATTGCCCTCAACAATAAGCTCCTTTAATGTATACTCTTGAGGCGTTGTTAATGTGGGATCGGTAATTTCGAAGGTATCTTGTGCACGCAAATCTGGAGAATAGGTCCCCAAAAAAATCAGTATTAATGCGACAAACGGTAATCTTTTCAACAAATTAGACACTCTTTTTTAATAATTAACTTATTTTTGCTTCTCGATTAAACGGGAAACAAACCCTTTTTGGTCTTTGGGATTATTTAATTTTCCAAATCTACGATCTCGCCCTTGGTAAGATTCAATGGCTTCATACAGTTCATCTCTTCTAAAATCTGGCCAAAATTGTTTAGTAATATACAGTTCTGAGTAAGCTAATTGCCAAAGCAGAAAATTGCTAATTCTATATTCACCACTTGTACGAATAATTAAATCTGGATCCGGAATATCAGCTGTAGATAAATGGTCCGTAATCATCTGATCGTTAATTAATGAAGGATCTAAACGATTTTCTTTTACATGGTTCGCAATCTTCTTAACTGCTTCAGTTATATCCCATCGACCCGAATAACTGAGAGCTAAGCACAATTGTAGCCCTTTGTTATTTTTTGTGAGTTCTATCGCTTCTTCCAGTTCTCTTTTGCAATCTTTAGGGAAACGATCAAGTTGCCCAATGGTAACAAGTCTTATGTCATTAGCATGAAGGTTTTCAGCTTCTTTTCTAAGCGAAGAAACTAACAACCGCATAAGCCCTCTAATTTCAAGCGAAGGTCTACCCCAATTCTCTGTAGAAAAAGCGTAAAGAGTTAAGTACTTAACTCCTATTTGAGCACAAGATTCGGTTATATCCCTAACTGATTCAACCCCAACCTTATGACCATGTAATCTAATACTGCCATTTTTTGTAGCCCACCTACCATTCCCATCCATTATGATGGCAATGTGCTCAGGAATCACCCCAGATTTTTGCAAATCTAGTTGTTTTTGTTTGTCTTCCTCAGACTGTTCCGTATTTGTTAAAGTGAGCTTTTTCAAATAATAAAAGGCTTTTTTTAGAGCCTATAAAATTAGGCTTTTAATAGTGATTTAGCAAGAATAAACAAGTTTAATTAGAGTTTATTTCTTGCTTAAGTGATATCATTTCCAATACAGCCAACGCAGCTTCGCCGCCTTTGTTTCCTTTCTCTCCAACTCTATCCAATGCTTGCTTAACATCATCGGTTGTAAGTACCCCAAAAGCAATGGGTAAGTTATACTTAAGGTTTAAAGCGGCAACTCCAGTTGTAACTGCATCACAAACATATTCAAAGTGAGGGGTACCACCTCTAATAACTACACCAAGAGCAATTACGCCATCCAGTTTTTTACTTTCTAATAGATACTGGACTGCTAAAGGAAGTTCGAAAGAGCCCGGACACCGAGTAACAATTACATCCGCATCTTGAACTCCATTACCCTTTAGCACTTTTAATGCGCCATCGAGCATTCTATCTGTGATTGAAGAGTTCCAACGAGATACTACTATGCCTATTTTTGCGCCTTCATTATTGGTTTTTCCTTCATAAAAGGTAACACTCATCGCTCAATCCTTTAATTTTATGATACTTTTCCGTTGATCTGTCATTCGTTTCATTTTTTCAACGTGTTTATACGCTATTGTAATAACACCAACGTGGGTATTTCCTGATTCGTACGCTCCATGATAATCACTTCCCCCTGTTTTAAGCAAAGCTTTTTTATCACAAAACTCGGTATATGACAATTGTTTTTGCCAATTATGACTTGGGTGAATACACTCAATTCCATCCACTCCTAACTCTACTAATTCTTCAATTTCCTCTTGTGAATAAAACCGCCCAGGATGAGCAACAATTGCTGCACCACCTACTTCTTTTACAATATTAATTGCGTCTTTAACGTCTGGATAAGCACTCTCAAAATCGCCAAGTCGTTCATTACTTAGATACCGTAGAAATGCTTCATGTTTACTCGATACATATCCCTTGTTAATAAGCACGCTTGCCAAATGAGGGCGGCCGATATTAGCCCCATTTGCAATCGCCCATACTTCATCATAATCTACATCTATGCCTTGTTTGTTCAAGATTTCGATAATGACTTTTATTCTTTCTTTTCTGGCAAAACGTTGTTTAAGAACAAAATCTTTAAAATATTGAGAGCTCGTATCGAAATAATAGGCTAGTAAATGGCATTCTCCACCTTTAAAAAGAGTTGTAATCTCTACTCCTGGAATAAGCTCTATTTCCTTTTCGGCAGCGAAATCTTTTGCTAATGTATAACCTTCAAAAGTATCGTGGTCGGTAATAGCTAAAGCTTCTAATTTCTTATCACAAGCAAGTTGCACTGCTTCTTTAGGTGATAAACGCCCATCAGAGCTGGTAGTATGAATATGTAAATCTGCTTTTGGAAGCATCAATTAATTACCGCTCAATAAAGAACTAACATCTTTTGGCGAGGTGATAAGGTCTATTGCCGCTTTTAATTGATGGTCTCTATCTAACTCAGCTTTTGTTCTAGATTTCTGGCCTTTATAACGAGATAAAATCTCGAAGAAAAGCGATTCTTCAATCATTGAACGCTCACTATTAAATAGTTCTTTTTTGTGACTCTTAACCTTTTTCTGTAATTCATCAATACCCTCACTAGCCCCTGAAATTGAAGAAAGCTCAGATTGTAAATCTTCTAGCATTCTTTCTCCATCCGTTGCGTAATCAAACTCTTTTTGAGATAAAAACTCTGAGAATTCTGAGAAAAATCCATCTGGCATTTTATTCATATTTTCATTTGGATGTTTTGCTTGATACTGAGTTGCAAAATCGAAGTACATTCCTTTTTGTAGTAACGCTACTTGTAATAAGCTTAATGGTTTCTCTTCTATACTTATATCTGGCTCAATTCCTCTTCCATCAAATACTTTACGCCCATTTCGAGTTTTATAAACTCTATTAGTAGAATCTCTTTTTACCACACCTGAATTTCGCCCTTCATGGTTATAATCAATTGATTGAATACTTCGGCCACTTGGGATGTAGTATCGGGCTATGGTGATTTTCATTGAAGTATTATAAGGAAGTGGTTTTACTATTTGAACCAACCCTTTCCCAAAACTTCTTTCACCTAAGATAACCGCTCTATCCAAGTCTTGAAGTGCACCGGCCACCACTTCGGATGCACTGGCGCTTCCCCAATTCATTAAAACTACAACAGGCTTTGAAAACATCACTGGCTCTCGAGTTTTAAATACTTCATTATACTCTGTAATTCGACCTCTATTCTCTACAACGGTAAGCCCTGGCTCTACAAACTTATCGATAATGGCTACAGCTTCTTGTAATATTCCACCAGGGTTATCTCGAAGATCGAGCACCAATCCGTTAATATCTTTGTTTGAAATTAGGTCTATTAGAGCCAATCTTACTTCCTCTGCAGACTTATCTCCAAACTGAGCTAGACGGATAAATCCGATGTCTTTTGCGCCTCCGACGTAGCCCGAATAGGTAACGTTTTTCACTTCAATTCTTTCTCGTTTAAGCTCAAAATCAAGGTCTTGCTCTACTCCAAACCTTTTGATTGTGAGTACCACGCTAGAGCCAACTTCTCCAACAGTTAAACTTTGCACTTCATCTGGTTGAAGATTCTGAGTAGAGATTCCATCAATTGCTATAATTTCATCGCCAGCTCTTATCCCTTTTCTATCTGCTGGTCCATCTTCATTTGGAGCTACAATTACTACTTTCCCCTCTCTATATCCAGCTTCAACGCCAATTCCAGCGTAATTCCCACGAGAAAGAATCTCTGCTTGTTCGTTTTGAGACTCATCATATACTACCGTATAAGGATCCAATGTTTCTAGCATAGCTTCTAACCCAGTTCGCATTAATTTTTCTGGGTCAACTTCATCAACATATTCTAGGGCGACATTTTCGTAAGTCTTACTGAAAATGGAAAAGTTCTTTTTTATTAGAAAGTAGATATCTGCTTTCTGTGGAGCTATAGCCACCCCAACAACTAGCAGGATTACTAAAAAAGGAAGAACTTTTGCCAGACGTTTCATCTTATTTCGATTCACTAATTTTTAGAACCTGGCCTACATAGATTCTTGAACCACTTACTCCGTTTAAACTTCTCAAAGTTGAAATTGGGACTCCGAAATCTTCAGCAATTTTGCCTAAAGTATCATTCTTGCGAACAGTATAAGTTTTATATCCGCTAGATGAAGATGTAGCTGAAGCTAGTAAAATATTCTCTCCACTGCGCTGCTTGCGTTCTTGGCTTTGTTTTTCACTAAACGACATTTTATTTACTTTGGCGTAATAGTCTTTATTAGCTGATGGTACAAATATCGATAAATTCTGTCCTACACGAATAGTATTACTTATACCATTCCAAGTTCTAATTTGGTAACTACGCACGTCATACCATTCTGCAATGTGCCCAATTGTGTCACCGGTTTTAACCTTATAAGTAAGTTTTGTTGAATTTGCAGGAGTGCTTGTCCGAGCAGTTGTAGCAGATCTACTCGTGTTAGTTAAGTTAGTTGGTTGGTTTACAGAAATCTCACCCGCGCTACCCTTTGGCAAAGGTATTACAAGCGTTTCTCCAGGATAAATTACTTTACCTAGACTCTCATTACTAGCATAAATACCTCGAACAGTTGTCCCATATTTTCTTGCGATGATTCCAATCGATTCACCACTTCTAACGGTATGCATTGTTATACTCTGAGCTCGGTTATCTTTCGGGATATCTTTATACGCCAATAGAAATTTTTCTTTAACACCTTTAGGCATTTTTAAAGGATATTTATTACCGGGAGGTGTAGCCCAGCGAAGCAACTCAGGGTTATAATCTTTCAGTTCCTCTGTAGTTATACCCGCAGCTTTTGCCAAATCATCAAGTGGCATTAGTCCTTCAACTTCTGCGACTTCGTAAGAATATGGTTCGCCTTCATATTTCTTCTGAAAACCAAACTCAACAGGATTTAATCCGATCATTGCTGTAGCAATAAACCCAGGAACATATCCTCTCGTTTCTCTTGGTAAATATGGATATGCTTCCCAATAATCCTTTTTACCGCCAGCACGACTTATTGCTCTATTTAGCCCTCTTGGACTAATATTGTAGTTTGCCATTGCTAAATGCCAATCACCCCAAATATTATGTAAATCTCTTAGGTGGCGAGCTGCTGCTCTAGTTGCTTTTTCAGGATCTCGGCGTTCATCAATCCACCAATTAACTTCCAAACCATATACTCGGCCTGTTGCAGCAATAAACTGCCACATTCCTGCTGCTGCGGCCCAACTACGTGCAGTTGGGTTAAGTCCAGACTCAATAAAAGCTAAGTAGGCTAGCTCTTCAGGTACTTTTTCTTCCTTCAGTATTCTTTGAATCATTGGCATATAAACCTCAGATCTTTTAAGCCAAAGTTCCATCACCTCAGGACGCTTCAATGTATAATAAACTAGACTATTGGTCACAAATCTATTCTGGATAAGAGGGACGTCTGTTTTATTTAACACTACATCTTTTGGTAGGCTAAAATTCTCAGTTAACGCAAAATTATCTTCAGCAAAAAGTTCTTCTTGAATAGCAAATATTTCACCTTGAGGCTCATTGGTTGCCTCCGTAATTCCATAAAAGTTTCTGTATTCCGAAACGATTGTTCTCGACAATTCCGCAAAACGGCGATCCGTTCTAATTTCAGGGTAATCGTCTAATAGTGCTTGGGAAGCATTTACTGCATCATTAATATTCGTTTCCGCTTCAATAAAGTCATCACCTATTAGCGCTTCAAGGCTAACCAAGTGTATTTGATAGATATCAGAAATTCGGCGTAAAATGTCTTTCTGAAAACTATCAAGAACAACATTTGTAGGTTCTTGAATTTGTTGATCATCTAATCCCTTTGCACCCATTGGATTATTAACAGGAAGCAACCTAACTGGCATCTGCTCAATCTTTATTAGAGTTGAGTCTTGTGCTACTAATTGAACTGTGCCGAACGTAAAAAGGGCACAGAGAATGGTCTTAAGTATCTTTTGCATATTACCGTCTGATTTTAAAAGCTCGTTTATAATAGTAATTATTAGCCTTAATTGTATAAAGCCTTTGCTCAAATTCCTTTGCACAACATGCAAAGAACATAGTTATTGTATCTCTTTTGTAACTATTGAAGCATCTCTCTCCTGCCCAGTCCATCTTTGGACCAAAGGCCATCGTCTACCTACACCAAATGCTTTTGCGGAAACTTTTAATCCTGGTGCTGATTGATAACGTTTATGCTCGTTCAAGTCTACCAGTTTTAGAATGCGATCTACCGTTTCATCATCAAATCCTTTATTCAAGATTTCCTCTCTTGAAAGTTGGTGTTCTAGGTAGTATTCCAAAATTGAATCTAAAGTTTCATAATTGGGCAATGAATCTGAATCTTTTTGATCGGGGCGTAACTCTGCACTTGGTTCCTTGTCAATAATGGTTCTAGGAATCACTTCTTTTCGGTAGAAATCTTCATTCAACCATTCACACATTGCATACACTTCTGTTTTATAGAGATCTGAAATTACGGCTAGCCCACCAGCCATATCACCATAAAGAGTACAGTAACCAACCGCTGTTTCCGATTTGTTACCAGTGTTAAGTAGCATATAATCGAATTTGTTAGCTATCGCCATTAACAAATCACCACGACTTCTACTTTGAAGATTTTCTTCTGCAACATTGAATTTGGTGTCTTTAAAAACCGGGCTCAATTGTTCAAGAAAAGAATCGTATATCGATTTTATTGGTATTTCTAGTAATTGAACCCTTAAATTTTCTGCTAGTTTTTGAGAGTCACTTACGCTTCCCTCTGATGAAAACTCAGAGGGCATTGTAACACCAAGCACATTTTCTGCACCAAGTGCTTCTACGGCAATTGCACATACTAGCGCCGAATCAATTCCGCCACTCAAACCAAGTATTACTTTATTGGCAGCCTTAGATTTTCGCAAATAATCTTTAAGCCCAAGTACCAATCCATTAAACATACTTTGAATAGGGTTTGGAGCACCTTTTTGACCTTTCGAATTACCTAATGCTTTTAGCTCTTTACTCTTAGCATTATAACTTACCGTAATATGGGTTTGAGCAAACCTTTCTGCTCGTTGCACAATTTCTCCATTCTCATCTAAAGCCAGTGAGTCGCCATCAAAAATAAGTTCGGAATTTGCTCCAACTTGATTCACATAAAACAATGGTAAATGCAATTGCTTTGCATGCTTCTGAAGCATTGTTATACGGCTAACTGGCTTCTTTTTTGTAAAAGGAGACGCTGAAATATTGATAATTGCCTCGGCACCCTTACTAGCTAAAACTTCGGCTGGGTTAACGGCATAAGTATGGTAATTAATCTCATTATCGTTAAACCAAATATCTTCACAAACAGTGATTCCAAAAGACACGCCATTTATAGAGACAGGAGCAAAATCAGTACCTGGCTCAAAGTACCGCAAATCATCAAAAACATCATAGGTTGGCAAAAGTGCTTTATGAACTCTTGAAAGCTCTTTACCATTTTGAGCCACAATAGCTGAGTTAAAACATTTCCGTCCGATTCCCGTCAAATTCTCGGTAATGGATCCAAAAACTACGCACATAGTTGATGTATGTTCTATTATCTCAGTATTCACTTGGTAGCAAAATTCTCTAAAAACTGCCCGCTCTAATAAATCAAGAGGTGGATAACCACAAACAATCAACTCGGGGAGAAGTAATACTTCTACACCGTCTACTTCGGCTTGTTTAATAGCATCTAGAATAAGTTTTTTATTACCAGCAAGGTCCCCAATAGTTGGGTTTAGTTGTGCAAGTCGTATGTTCACGTGAAAGAAATTTTTGGTTATTACAGAAGATACGATGATTACTTTTTAAAGGCGAAATTGATGCTCTTAAGTTTATCGGTTTACTCTACCCTCTGTCCAAAAGTTGGAAAAAGTGATTCTAAGCACTCCTAAACTATCTTACAATTGCATCTTTAATGATTTCTAAAATCACTTCTAGTTCGTAAGGTTTTTGAATATAGTTTGAGATTAACCCCTCCTTAATAGCGCCATCAATTTCGTCATTAAGCCCATAACCTGTTAGCACCATATACTCTAGATTAGAGTGCAATTTTCTTGCTTCCCTTATAAAGTCTAACCCACTTATTTCGGGCATTTTCAGGTCAGATACAACGAGTTTGATATTTGAATTCTCTTTGAGGACTTCCATTCCTCCTTTTGCGGAATCTACCGTAATTACATCGAAATGATTAGCGAGAAGGTTCTTGAAGAGAAACAAGTTAATTGCTTCATCATCAACATATAAGATTTGAAGTTTATCCGACATTCTAGGTTTATTCTGCTTCTAAGTTAAGTTCAAGTTCTACGGTAACAATTGTTCCTTTCTTTTCAGAAGACTGAAAAGAAATATTTCCACGATGCTCTTCAATTATATTATAGACGATAGAAAGGCCTAATCCGGTACCCTTTCCTGCTTCTTTGGTTGTGAAAAAAGGGTCATAAATTTTGCCCAATATCTCTTCTGGAATCCCACAACCAGTATCTTCAATAATTATCAGAGCTTTGTCAATAGTGGATTTCGTTTCTATTTTGATTGTCCCTTCATTTTCTATTGAATGTATGGCATTTATCAATAGATTTGTAAACACTTGGTACAATTTACTTTCATTTCCGCTAACATATAAATGTTTGCTATCAAACTCGAATAACACATTAATACGTTCTTTATACTCATGGTGTAAAATAGTAACAGTGTCCTTTAGCACTTTGTTTATGTTTACTTTTGAATCTAGCCGATCATCTTTTCTGCTAAAAGAACCCAAACTTTTGGTAATACTTACAATTCGCTCTACACCGATATTGATGCCATCCATTACCTGCTCGTAGGTTTCTTTATCTTGTATAAGTACTTCATTATTTTCTATTTTCGAAATCATTTTTAAAATTTCTGCCCCCGATTTTATATAGTTCATCGGGTTATTTATTTCGTGTGCCACTCCAGCCGTTAATACACCCAAGGCAGCCATTTTTTCTGATTGAATTAACTTGGTCTGGGTTTTTGATAACGCGTTTAGAGCTACTTCTAAAGCTTCCTTTTGTTCTTTCAGACTCTGGTTATAAATATTGAGTTTTCTATTTTGCTGATCAATTTCATTAGTTCTTTCCTTTACTAAAAGCTTTAGCTTTTGCTTTTGTTTAACGAGAAGGAAAAAACGAATTCTATAAAAAGTATATAAGCAAAATACAATAATGATAATGGACAAAGCGATGAACCATATCTGAAAATAGAAGGGTTTTTCGATAAAGATAGTTACGGAAATTGCTTCACTCCAAGGCCCAGATTCTACTCTTGCTTTCACACTAAATGTATACTTTCCGTTAGGTAAATTGGTATACCTTATTGTATTGTTCTCAAAACTGCCCGTTTCTTCCCAGTCTTTATCAAAGCCTTCAAGCTTATATCTATACTCGAAAGAATCTTCATTGATAAATGATATTGCAGCATAAGAAAACTCTAGGCTATTATCGTCGGAACTGAGGTTGGTTACAACAGTTGGGTCAATATTGGTACCTTTAATTGTATTAATGCTTACAAAGTTAATTTTAGGTATATAGGATCCCGTTACATTCTCACTTTCATCAAAAACTGAGGCGCCTTGATCAGTACCAATCCAAACTCTTCCTTCATTATCCTCAATAAGCGCATTTCTACTTATATCATTGCCAGCAAGGCCATTTCTTGTATTAAAGTGAATATAATTCTCTCCGTCACTGCTTATTACCCCATCATTTGTTCCAATCCACAGATTATTCTTCCTATCTACCAATAAAGCATACGCCGCTTTGTTCTCCATTCCTTTTAGTTCAAGCTCTTCTATTTCTCCATTTTTCAGAACACCTACTCCAGCTGCTGTCGCGACAATTAAGTCTCCATTCCACTTAGTAATATCATAAGTGTTGTTTAAAAGTCTACTTTCTGAGCTATATCTTGACTCATTTTCGCCATCTCGTATATAAAGCCCATTAGATGTTAATAGCACAAGCCTATCATCTGGTAATGATTTGATATTCCTTATATTTATATAAGCTTTTATTTTTTCTAGGTTCTCGTTTTTATCAAGAGCATACAATACTCTTGAACTAGCTGCATAGAGCTTATCTTGACTGAGAGTTAACGCAATAATGGTTAATGGTTCATTATTGATTTTTACTTTTGAAACTTTATTTTCTTTATAAACAAGAAAATCTCTGTTTGAGGTAGCTATATATATACTTCCATTATCCGTTTCTTGGATATCAAGTATCCTCGCAACACCAGTCTTTGTGCCTACTTTAAACTGCATATTTTCAACGCCTGAGTTCTTTACAATATTAAGTGCCTCAGGATTTGCCATCAAAATTGAACCATCACTAAGCTGGGCAATAGCACTTACTTCATCTGCAATAAGACCCGCTTCATTGTTGTAATTTTTGAAGCGCAGCATATTGAACTTAAACAGCCCCCTATGATCAGAAACCCAAATAATATTCTCTTGATCAACAAAAATTCTATTACTTAATACATTTTTGAGCCTCCCTCCAATAAGTAAAGGCTCGCCAATGCCTTTATTCCTATTAAACATCCTTGCAAGAGATGCACTACTATAAAAAACACGACCAAGTTGATCTACTTCTAGATTGTATTTATTCGGAATCGATACTTGAGAAATATTTATTGAGTTAGAAAGTAGTTTAAACGTATTGTTATCAATCTCACCGAGCCAATCATGTCCAAGAACATATAAAACTCCATCTTTTTCTTTAACAATCAAGATATTCTTCTCTTCAGAAAACTTCTTATTGAGCTCGCTATAAACTATTTCGTTATTTCCTGAATTTTTTTGGACTTCAAAAATTCCATTAGTTGTACAGATAAAGGTTTGATTACTCCCTTCAACAATACTATTTATTGAGATAGATAGATTGTTTCTTTTTAAAGTCCAATTCGACCACTCTTTATTCGTTTCGCTATAGCGGAGTATTTGGTTTTTATTTCCAAGCCAAACATATGTTTCTCCATTATTATCAGATACGTTAAAAGTGAACGCTCTTATACTTTCACTCCAATTTTTTGGCAAGGGGATATCTCTCCAGACTCCTTGCTGATAGTATTTAATGACAAAATATTTTTCGTTATGCCCAGCTGCCCAAACAGTACCATCTTTTGACGTTCTGATAAAGGAATATTCAGATATTGGCAACCCTAATGAATCTGGAAACACATTCCATTTGTACGAATTATAAGTTGCAATTCCCTCCGAGGTTAAAAACCACATCACCCTATCTGGAGTTTGTGCAATATCAAAAACAGCATTAGAAGGTAGCCCTTCAACTGTTGAGTAAGTTTTTGTAGGATAAAACTGTCCTAATAAGGAATACGGGAGAAACGCTAAAAATAATCCAATAAAAACCTGTTTCATCAAAACTCTAAAACCATTGAAAATAAATTTACTTCTCGTTCATCTTTAAGAACTCACTATAATACCACTCTATTAGATTCAAAACATTAGGATATGTATATCGTTTTAGTATTAACAAACTCATGAATCCCAAATAGTCCTAACTCTCGGCCATAACCTGAGTGTTTAATACCGCCAAATGGTAGGCGTGGATCTGATTTAACCAATTCGTTCACAAAACAGCATCCCGCATGGAGTCTTTCAGCAACAATACTCTCGACATGTTCTACATTTTCTGAAAAAATTGCAGCACCCAAACCGTATATACTATCATTGGCAACCTCGATTGCTTCTTCTTCATTTTTTACTTTTATAATTGAGGCAACGGGACCAAACAATTCTTCATGATATGCTGGCATACCCTTCTGTACATTCTCCAATATTGTTACTGGATAAAAAGCACCTTTTCGATCTGGTATTGTTCCTCCTAAAGTAATTTTCGCTCCTTTTTTCACACTTTCTTGCACTTGCTTGTGGATACTATCTCTTAAATCAACTCTTGCCAATGGGCCAATATCTGTTAATTCTTCAAACGGATCTCCCATAACCTTTTCTTTCATGAGCGCTGTAAATTCATATACAAAAGCCTCATAAACTTCTTCAACTACAATAAATCGTTTGGCAGCTACACAGCTCTGACCGCTGTTTATAAGCCTAGATGTAACACAGGTAATTGCGGCCTGCTTAATGTTCGCATCTTTTAATATGATGTATGGATCATTACCTCCAAGTTCTAATACCGTTTTTTTAAGAGCTTCGCCTGCTTGCGATGCAACTATTTTACCTGCTTTTGTGCTTCCAGTTAACGTAACTGCTGCAATTCCGGAATGTTGAATAATGGGTTTCATATGCTCGTTTGAGACCAAAATAGTTCTAAATAGATCACGGGAGCAGCCAGAGTCGTGAATTAACGTCTCAATTTCCAAGGCACAACCAGAAGTGTTTTCTGAATGTTTTAGAACAATCCCATTCCCAGCCATTAACGCTGGCACAGCAAAGCGAAATAATTGCCAAAATGGAAAATTCCAAGGCATAATAGAAAGGATTATTCCAAGTGGCTTAAAAGCTACATAACTTTTTGAAGCATCGGTTTCTACCATTCTATCAGCTAAAAAAGAAGCTGCATTCTCAGCATAATATTCGCAAACCCAGGCACACTTTTCAACTTCCGAAATAGACTGAGCAATAGGTTTTCCCATTTCTTGAGACATTAGCTGACCAAGACTTTCTTTTCTTTCCTTAAGTAAACTAGCAACCCTTTGCAAGCATGCTGCTCGTTGTTCAAAGCTTTTTTGAGCCCATTGTAGTTGGGCGATGTTGGCTCTATCAATAATACCATTAACTTCATCAGGAGACATTTCAGCGTATTCTTTGATTAACTCTCCCGTGGTCGGATTTACAGTTTTCATCATTCTCTTGTTTAATTTTTGATTTAGCTGAAATAACAAACTCTATTAATCTTGTATTCCAGAAACATTTGTATGTATACTTTCCATAATTGTTTCTAAAACCTCATCTAGAAGATCATTCTCTATGATTAAAGGTGGAGCTAGTCGAACTAAAGTATTTGAATGAAGAGTCCAACCTAGAAGGACTCCCTTTTCGAAACAGCTTTCAACAACTGCTTTTGTGAGCTCCCAACTTTCCAACTCTAGACCCAGCATTGCTCCTTTCCCTCTTACTTCAACAATGCCTTTTCCAACTAACCGCTTCTTTATTTTTCGCTCTATCTCAACGGCCCGATTTATATAATTTCCATCTAATAATTCTTTCAAATTTGCATGAGCAGCAGCACAACAAACTGGATGTCCGCCAAAAGTGGTTACATGATTTAATGGAGGATTGTACATGAAAGCCTTAAAAATCTCGGAAGATGAGACAAAAGCTCCCATCGGCATTCCACCAGCCATTGCCTTGGCTAAGCATAAAATATCGGGAATTACATCATAATGCTCGAATGCGAAAAGCTTCCCTGTTCTTGCAAAACCGGATTGTATTTCATCAAAAATAAGAAGTGCTCCAGTTTCATCACACTTAGATCTTACTGCCTTCAACCATTCTTTTTCAGCGGGAATAATCCCTCCCTCACCTTGAATTGGTTCGAGTATTACTGAAGCTGTTTGATTATCAATGTTATCTAAATCAACAAAACTATTGAAATTTAAAAAATGAACATCTGGTAATAACGGAAGATATGGATCTCGGTATACATCTCGTCCGGTTACACTAAGTGAGCCGTGAGTATCGCCATGGTAGCTATTTTTAAACGCAACTAATTTACTTCTGCCCGTGTGTTTTTTGGCGAGCTTCAAAGCGCCTTCGTTAGCTTCAGTTCCACTATTTACTAGATACACTTGATTTAGTTGTGGGGGAAGTTGAGCCATTAAAAGTTCTGCAAATTCCACCTGAGGCTTCTGTATAAACTCGCCATAAACCATCACATGCAAATATTTACCAAGTTGTTCTTCTATGGCGGCGATTACTTTTGGATGGCGATGCCCCAAGCTGCTAACTGCTATTCCAGAAATAAAATCCACGTAGCGTACTTCTTTCGTAGTATAAAGGAAAGGACCCTTAGCATGACTTATTTCGAGACCAATTGGTGAGTCGCTAGTTTGAGCAATATGGGAAAGAAAAGATTGTTTCAATTGTAACTTATAATTTATTTTAAATGACCTATTTTTGAACCTACTGAATTTCAGTATTTCTGATAACTAATAAACGATATATGATACAAAAGATACCACTATTGATTTTTGCTGCTTTTCTTCTGTTCTCGTGTAAATCATCAAAAAAAACAACTCAAGGCCCCATCCAACTTAAATCGGATATAGAAATCTTATCGCCAGGGCACGTTGAGGTGAAATTTAAGGTTTTAAATGAAGAAGCCACAGAACCAGATTCTAGTCCTATTTATAAAATTGAAATACTGACCATTAATAAATATGGAACTGCTACACCAGTTTTAGCAAAAGGCGAAGTTTTAAGTGTTTTACTTAGAGCCATTTCTCTTAAAGATAAACTTACTATTGGTACTATTCACATAGGCCTTTTAGCTCATTTAGAAAAAATTGTAACCGAAAAACCGACCCCTAGTTGGGATTTATTAAATATTAAATAGCATTTATGAATTTTATTTTTTCCAATAAAGGAAAGTTCTCTCTCTTATTCTTTTCTTTATTCTTAATTGTAGTAGTAGTTACTTTTTCAAATTACTATTCAGACTTAGGGCCTTTAGAACGTCAAGATGTTGAGACTGAAGAACTAGGACCTCTTAACGAAGAAGTTGAAAATAAAAAGGCTCGCCAGGAGTACTATTTTAATATGCTTCGCGACCCCAAAACCAATTCAATCCCAGAAGCTGTTCGTGCAAGGGAGCTTCGTTTTGCAAATGACTTATTTCAACATTCTAAAGCAAAATCTGGTAATTTATTCAATTGGCAAGAAGCTGGCCCTAACGTTGTTGGTGGCAGAACGCGTGCTATCGCTGTGGACGTAGGGGATCCTACAGGTAATACGGTAATTGCAGGGGCCGCTTCAGGTGGAATTTGGAAGTCTACTAATGGCGGGGCTTCTTGGGATTATAAATCCGACCCGAATCACAATCTAAGTGTGACATCAATTTCTCAAGATCCGAATAACACTAACGTTTGGTATTACAGCGCCGGTGAGATAAGTGGTAATACAGCTAGTGGGAGACTTGGAAGTGCATCGTATTATGGTTTTGGAATTTGGAAGTCCACAAATAGTGGAGAAAGTTGGACTAATGTTACCATAAACGAAGACGGCGTTGGTGATGCTTCTTGGAATTCACCATTTGATTATATTTCAAAAGTAATGGTAAACCCGGTAAATAGTGACGTATATGTAGCTACCAATGGCTTTGGCTTATACAAATCAACGAATGGTGTAGATTTTCAAAATGTATATGGAAGCTCGGGAGAGTTTAGATATTTAGATTTTGATATAGACACTCAAGGAAATATTGTTTTGATTGCCTCTGAATCAACGGCGGGCGAGTCTACCGCTAACACAGGAGTGTTTTATACAACAAATAATGGGGCTTCATGGACTAATATCACTCCATCAGAATTCCCAATAAAACATGCTCGTAGCGTTATTGACATTGCACCTTCAGCCGAGCATATAGTATATATATTCACTAATACTGGACTTGGGAAAGTCAGCAATGTTGATCCAAAAGAAATAGTTGAGAAACTTGCTCTGTTTAAGATTAATACCAAAACTGGTGAATCTTTTGACCTATCTGCTAATATCCCAGAATTGGATATTTTTAGAGGAACTGTCCAAACTCAAGGCAATTTCAATATGGCACTTGCAATCAGTCCTATTGATACTAATCTTGTTATTGTTGGTGGCATTAGTTTATTTAGATCTAAAGACGGTTTTACTTCTACTAACTTTGACCGGATTGGCGGATATGGCGTTGATAACCATCACCCAGATAATCATACCTTAGCTTTTGACCCTCAGAACCCAGAACGACTTTGGAGTGGGCATGACGGTGGTATTAGCTTAACAAACTCGGCTAGTGGTTCAATTTCCTGGTTAAATAAGAATAATGGTTATAATGTAACCCAGTTTTATACTGTTTCAATTGCACGTGAAGCTGGGGATACTCGAATTATTGGTGGCACACAAGATAATGGATCGCCTTACTTCCGTTTAAATGATACCAACGAGGTTGAAAACGATATTTCTACTGGTGATGGATCATTTGCCTTCATTGGTAACTTTTATATGTACGTATCATCACAAGAAGGGAGAATGTTACGGGTTGGGTACTATGAGGATACGGGAGAGCCATTAAATCCATTTGGGAATAAATACGATCAATATGATTGGTCGTTTATGTATCCAGCAGGAGCCTCTAATCAGGCATTTGTTCATCCTTTTGCAGTGAACCCAATAAATCAGAATATGATTTTCTACCCTGATGGTGCTGAACTTTGGAAGACGACAAGAGCTGGTTTTATTCAGGGTGGATTACAAGAAGGTTCAAATTCCGACTGGACAAAATTGCCGTTTAGTGCAGGCGCTGGATATAACATTTCAGCTCTATCTTTTACGCAAAGTACTCCTAGTCATAAATTATATTTCGCAGCATCTAGCAACTCGGGTGCCCCCAGAATTTATTTCTTAGAGAATACATCTCAAACCCCTACTGAAATTAGCATTCCTGGGACTACTGGGGGAAGTAAAGTGCATCAAATTGCAGTAAACCCACTAAATGGAAATGAACTTATTGTTGTGATGTCTAACTATAACATCGTTGGAACTTACTACTCTAGCAATGGTGGTGTTACTTGGACTGCAATTGAAGGAAATTTAATTGGTGATTCTGTTAATATTGGGCCTTCGATAAGATCTGCAGCCATTGCACAAGGTAATAGAACCACTGCCTATGTACTCGGAACAAGTACAGGTGTTTACACAACTACTACTTTATCAGGAAACAACACAATTTGGACTAAAGAGTCTCCTGAGATTATCGGTAGCTCTATAGCCGAAGCAATCGATTATAGAAGTAGTGACCAAACCATTGCAATTGGCACCCATGGGCGAGGTATCTTCATTGGCACCGCTAATAATGCTGTAGCTAATGAAGATGAAACAGTTACCGAAGTACCTAATTCATTCTCGCTATCTCAGAACTATCCAAATCCATTTAACCCAACTACAAATATTGAGTTTAATCTTCCAAGTTCAGCAAAAGTAACTCTAACTGTTTATGATGTAAATGGAAGGCTTGTAGCAACTATACTCAACAATAGCCAGAGGATGGCTGGTCAACATGCGGTTTCTTTTAATGCCGAAAACTTGGCCAGTGGTGTTTATCTTTACGAAATTAATGCGGTTTCTGTGAGTGGAAAGTCTTTTGCTCAGAGTAAGAAAATGACACTTATAAAATAAATTATCTTATTTTTAAACTAAAAAGGCAGCCTTTAAAGCTGTCTTTTCCTGAAAAAATTGCCTTATTAATTACCGCCGGTTATGATTGATAGAAATGCTTTAGCATAGCAAGTAAATGGAATTTTTAAGTGTTAATTCTTATTCCATGAATACAAAACTATTGATTAGTTAAACACACTTATTGTCTAATCAATAACTACCTATAACAGTCAAAGGTCTCATTTAATTTTGGCGATGAAAACACCTAACTTTATCCATGAAAACCCGATAGAGTTTACACCCCTTGCTTCTCTTTTGAATACAACTATAATCCTGTCAACATATATTAGGGCGTCACATTTAGAAGAAATAGCAACGGCAAAACAGATTTCATTTTTGAAATTAATAAGTATTACTTAGCCCATTATGAATTTTTTATTTTCAAATAAAAGGAGAATTCTACTTCTATTTCTTCCATTATTTCTAATTGTAACTTTAATTACTATTTCAAATTACTATTCAGATTTAGGTCCTCTAGAACGTCATAACGAAAAGAAAGAAGAACAAGGTCCAGCAGGCGAAAAAGTTGAAAATAAAAAAGCTCGACAAGAGTATTTTTTTAATATGCTTCGCGACCCCAAGACAAATACTATTCCAGAATCTGTTCGTTCTAAAGAGCTTCGTTTTGCAAATGATTTATTCCAACATTCTAAAATTATATCTGAGAACCTCTTCAATTGGCAAGAGGCAGGACCTAACGTAGTTGGAGGGAGAACTCGTGCAATTGCCATAGATATTAGTGACCCTTCAGGGAATACCGTAATAGCTGGAGCCGCTTCAGGTGGGATTTGGAAATCTATTGATGGCGGAGCTTCTTGGGCTTATAAATCAGACCCAAACCACAATCTAAGTGTGACATCTATTTCTCAAGACCCGAATAACACTGACACTTGGTATTACAGCGCTGGTGAGATACGAGGTAATAATGCAAGTGGAAGATTATCCAGTGCACGCTATTATGGCTTTGGGATATGGAAATCTACGAATAGTGGGGAAAATTGGACAAATATTACAGTTAACGAAATTGGTGTTGGTGATGCTTCTTGGAATTCCCCATTCGACTATGTTTCGAGAGTAATGGTAAGCCCCGCTAATAGCGATGTGTATGTGGCTACTAATGGGTTTGGGTTATACAAATCTAGCAATGGTATTGATTTCGAGAACATTTTTGGGAACCCAGCAGAATTTAGATTCTTAGATTTTGATATAGATTCTAATGGAAATATTGTGGTAGTAGCTTCTCAGGATAATGCAGGGCAAACCACTGGTACTCCTGGCGTATATTATTCTACTGATAACGGAGTTTCGTGGTTGAATATCACTCCAACTACGTTCCCATTACAACACTCCCGTAGTGTGGTGGAACTTGCTCCTTCCTCAGAAAATTTAGTTTATATTTTTACTAATACTGGCCAAAATAAGACTAGTAATACCGACTCAACAAAAACCGTTGAGAAGCTTGCTTTGCATAAAGTAAATCTCAATAGCGGTGAATCTTTTGATTTATCTAATAATTTGCCTGAGTTTGATACTTATAAAGGTACAGCTCAAACCCAGAATAATTTTAATATGGCGCTGGCTGTAAGCCCTTCCGACACAAATTTAGTATTTCTTGGAGGAGTTAGCTTGTTTCGATCAAGAACGGGATTTAGTTCAGCTAATTCAGAGTGGGTTGGTGGATATAACATCCAGAATCATCACGCCGATAACCATGCCTTAGTCTTTGACCCAAACAATGCTGAACGCCTTTGGAGTGGACATGATGGTGGTATCAGCGTAACAGATTTAGCTAGTGGTTCAATACCTTGGCAGAATATGAATAATGGCTATAATGTGACTCAATTTTACACTGTATCTATAGCACGCGGGGCTGGTGACACTAGAATTATTGGCGGAGCACAAGATAATGGATCTCCTTATTTCCGCTTAAACGACGATAAAGAAGTTGAGAACGATATTTCAAGTGGGGATGGTTCTTTTACTTTTATAGGAAGTACTTATATGTATGTTTCTACTACAAATGGTGTCATGATTCGTATCGGGTATTACCAAAATACAGGAGAACCCTTAAATCCATTTGGTAACAAGTATAATCAATATGATTGGTCATATATTCACCCCTCACTCGCTTCTAATCAGGCATTTATTCATCCTTTTGCAGTCAACCCGACTAATCAGAATATAATATTCTATCCTGATGGTGCTGAACTTTGGAAAACAACTAAAGCTGGCTCTATTCAAAGTGGATTAAAAGATGGTTCGGATTCCGACTGGACTAAGTTAGTGTTTGATGCAGGCTCTGGATATAACATCACTGCACTTTCTTACACCCAAAACTCACCTAGCCATAAGCTATATTTTGCGGCCTCTAGTAACTCAGGTGTACCCAAAATTTATTTCTTAGAAAATGAAGCCCCATCTCCTACAGAAATAAATATCTTAGAAGCTGCAAGTGGAAGCCAAGTGCATCATATTGCGGTAAACCCCTTAAATGGAAATGAACTTATCGTTGTAATGTCTAACTATAACATTACTGGTACTTATCATTCCAGTGATGGAGGCGAAACCTGGAGTGCTATCGAAGGTAACTTAATTGGCAATGAAGACAGTTTGGGGCCTTCAATTAGGTCAGCTGCTATTATTCAAGGTCGAGAAGCCACAGCGTATGTACTTGGGACAAGCACTGGTGTTTACTCTACAACCGTACTTGAAGGAAATAGCACCAATTGGACAAAAGAATCTCCTGAAATTATAGGGAGCGCTGTTGCTGAAGCAATTGATTATAGAAGTAGTGACCAAACTATTGCGATTGGCACCCATGGGCGGGGAATTTTTATTGGAACTGCAAAAAACCTAGGCGGTGAAGTGCCTAGTTCCTTCACGTTGGCTCAAAATTATCCAAACCCATTCAATCCGAGTACAAATATTCAGTTTTATCTAACAAATTCTGCGAAAGTAACCCTAACTGTTTATGATGTAAGTGGCCGGAAAATTGCTACTCTATTGGAAAATAATCAAAGATCAATAGGGCAACACACTGTCTCTTTTAATGCTAGAAACTTAGCAAGTGGTGTTTACCTATACAAAATTGATGTTGTTACTGAGGATGGAAAGACTTTTGCTCAGAGTAAGAAAATGACTCTTATCAAATAGAAACACTTTTATTCC
>TARA_R110002050_G_scaffold67636_2_pt1 | contig 66483 bp, 63 predicted proteins | sample TARA_R110002050 | Tara Oceans TARA_R110002050 (sample SAMEA4396988) | marine metagenome | biome: Polar Biome; feature: [DCM] deep chlorophyll maximum layer (ENVO:01000326); material: water (ENVO:00002006), including particulate matter (ENVO:01000060) such as... | depth 25 m
AGCAGGATCCAGGCGTAGTTGCGAACCAGCAGATTGGTCCAGAACGGCAACGTCACCATGAACACCAGAACCGCCTTCCATTTGCGGTCGCGGGTCGCCATGAACATCGCCACCGGCAACCCGACAGCCAGCGAAATCACCATGGTCAAAAACGACAGCCAGACCGAGCGCAGGATGATGAACATGTAGTTGAAGTTCAGCACCAGCGTGCCATCAAGCTCACTTTCGAAGAAGAGCCTGACATAGGCCGCCGCAGTGAATTGATCCCACAGCACACCGCCGGAATAATCGCGCCCGCGAAACGAGATGTAGGCCATCAGTCCAAGCGGAATGATCATGAAGACGGTGATCGCCAGCAGCGCCGGCCCGATCAGCAGGGCGCGAAACAGGGTGTTCTTGCCTGACCGGGTCATGACTGTTCATCGACCAGAACAGAGACCGATGCGGCATCGACCGACCAGCCGACATGATCGCCCTTGGCGAAGGACTGAATCTGGGCCGTATTGTTCTGCGAACGGGCTCGCATTTCCAGCCCGTCGGCCAGCTTGAGATAAAAAATCGTGTCCGTGCCGTGATACACTACATTGGTGACAACGCCGGGCAATTTGCCTGCGGAGGACGCCGACAGCGCGATGCGTTCCGGCCGGATCGCAAGTATGGCGCGGTCGCCCTTTTGCACAGCTCTTGCTTCATCGGACCGCAGGGTGCCGACACCGGCGATTGCGTAGTCGTGCCCGCCCATCGCTTCGACCGGCAGCAGGTTGATTTCGCCGATGAAGCCCGCGACGAACCGGTGCCGCGGCTTGTCGTAGATATCGCGCGGCGATCCGATCTGCAGGATTTCTCCGCCATTCATCACCGCGATCCGGTCCGACATGGTCAGCGCCTCGTCCTGATCGTGGGTGACGAACACAAAGGTAATTCCGGTGTCGGTCTGCAGCCGCTTGAGCTCCAGCTGCATTTCCTTGCGCAATTGCAGGTCAAGCGCTGACAGCGGTTCGTCAAGCAGCAGCACCTTGGGCTGCGGCGCCAGCGCGCGGGCCAGTGCCACGCGTTGCTGCTGACCGCCCGAAATCTGGGTAATCCGCCGATCGGCCATCGCCTCAAGCCGCACCAGCCGAAGCATGTCGCGGGTCACGGCTTCGATCTCGTTTTTTGGACGGCCAAGCATCTCAAGCCCGAATGAGATGTTCTGAGCCACCGTCATGTGCGGAAACAGCGCGTAGTTCTGAAAAACCGTGTTGACCGGACGCTGATAGGGAGGCTTTGCCGAAAGATCCATTCCGTCGAGCAGAACCTCGCCGGAAGTGGGATGCTCAAACCCTGCAATCAGCCGCAGCAGGGTGGTCTTTCCGCAGCCAGAGGGTCCGAGCAGGGTGAAAAACTCGTTCTTCCTGATATCCACCGACACATCGTCCAGCGCCCGGAAGGCGTTTGCCCCCGAGCCGAACACCTTGCTCAGGGATCTGACTGAAACCGCGCAATGATCCTGCGCTGACGAGGGGGCTTGTTTGGATGATGGGTTTGAGATGCTCAATGGCGCTCCTTGGATACTCGGCGTTTTGTCAAGATCAATCGCGTGCCACGGTCACCGATGGCTCAGAGGCCTTGAGAAAACACCATATTCGCCATTTCTCAGGCAGCAGGATATTGAATGATCGTTCAGCAATTAGGTGGAAATGTCAAGTTGAGGGCCCGAATTCCGCCGTTTCGCGCACCTTGCTTGCGCTGGAATGCGAGTGGTTTCCGTTTCTCGAAAGGCCATTTATTGTTGCATCATTGCCCATTCGCGGATCGATGATTCCGGTTTGGGATCAAGGCACTAAGAAAACCATCAAGTGTCATTTGATTTATATCAATGACTACTTATATTGCATCAGGCAAGCCCTTGGCGACGCTGGAATTAAGGAGCCGTTTGAACTATGGTTGACATGTCCGTCACCGAGCCGGACCGGCTCGAAAATTTCCCCGTTACGTTTTTTGCCGTGATGATGGGCCTGCTGGGGCTGGTGTTGTCGCTGACTGCGGCCGAAGAAGCCGCTGGTGCATCGGACGCCGCATCGCAGTTAATTCTTGGCGCGTCGGTCGCGGTCTTCGCGGTTCTGGGGTTTTTCTACGGCCTCAAACTCCTGCGACACCCGTTGGCGGTGAAAGCCGAATGGGATCATCCGGTGCGGATCGCGTTTTTCCCGACAATTTCGATATCGCTGCTGCTGCTCGGAACCGCCCTCGCGCCGCGGATGCCTGATGTTGCATATATTGTGTGGAGCATTGGTGTCGCAGCCCAGGCCATCCTGGCGCTTAGCGTTGTCGCCAACTGGATCGGACACCGGTCTTTCACGCCAATCCACCTGTCGCCGGCCTGGTTCATTCCGGCGGTGGGCAATGTGGTGGTACCGCTGGCCGGTGTCCAGTTCGGCGCGGTTGAGCTGTCCTGGCTGTTCTTCGCAGCCGGACTTCTGTTCTGGATCGTGTTGCTCACCCTGGTGATGAACCGGCTGATTTTCCATGAACCGCTGCCCTCGCGGCTGATGCCCACGCTGGTGATCCTGATTGCGCCGCCGGCGGTGGCCTTTGTCGCCTGGGTTCGGCTGACCGGCGACATCGACGCCTTCGCCCGTATCCTGATCAATATCGGCTACGTCTTCGCGCTGATCGTGCTGACCCAGGGCCTGCGGTTCTTCCGGTTGCCGTTCGCCCTGTCCTGGTGGGCATTGACCTTTCCGGTAGCCGCCCTTTCGGTCGCCTCCTTCGTCTTCGCTTACAAAACCGGATCTCAAACTCACAGGGTCATCGGCTTTGGGCTGACGGTGATTTTGGCTTTTGCGGTTGCCACCCTTGGGGTGCGCACGGCACAGGCCATCCGGGCCAAACAGATATGCCGTTCCGAATAGAGCACCATGAAGCGCCCGATCTTCCCAGACCGAGCGCTTCCGAATCGTAACGACCGTTCCTGAAAGCCGCCTACTCGGCCGTTTACGTTGTTGCTGCAGCAGCCTCCGGTTTGCCGCCAAGTCCGACGCGCGCCTTCATCCTCCGCCACCAGGCGGTGATCTTGCTGTCCTTCGACCGTGTGACGATCATCAGCAAGGACGGCGTGACCACGAGCGTCAGAATGGTAGAGAATGCCAGACCGAACACGATCGCGCTCGACAGCGAGACCCACCACTGCGTCGACGGCGCGCCATAGGTTGTTTCATGCGCCATGATTTCGAGATTGAAGCCAAACGCGATCGGCAACACGCCAAGGATTGCGGTAACGGCGGTCAGCACCACAGGCCGCGCGCGCTCGCGGCAGGTCTCCAGGATAGCATCAAGCTTGTCGATACCCTCGCGCCGCAGATGGTCGTAGGTGTCGATCAGCACGATGTTGTTGTTCACCACCACGCCGGCCAGCGCGATGATGCCGATACCGGTCATCACGATGCCGAGCGGCTGCCCCATGATCAACAGGCCCAGGAACACCCCGATGGTCGACATCACCACCGCCGACAGCACCAGCGCCACCGACAGAAATTTGTTGAACTGAGCCAGAAGCACAATAAAGATCAGGAATATCGCCGCGCCGAATGCCTTGCTGAGAAACGCGCCGGCTGCCTTCTGCTCTTCGTCCTCACCCGCCAGTTTCCAGCGGATGCCGAGCGAATTGAGATCCGCCTTCTCCAGTTCGGCAACGATCCCCTGCCGCAACGGGTCTGCCTGGATGCCTTCGCTGATCCCGGCTTCCACGGTAATGGTGCGCACACCGTCGATACGGGTGAGTGTGCCCACGCTGGCTGCGGGTTCGCGGGTGACGAAGTTGGAGATCGGCACCGAACCCTGGCTGGTCTCGATTCTGAGATCATCCAGCGTCGACAGCGTCCGCCGGTCTTCAGGCAGCCTGAGCCTGATATCAACGGCGTCGTCGGCGCCAGCCGGACGGTAATCGGTCAGTTTCAAGCCGGTGGTCACCAGTTGCACCACGGTTCCGACAGCGGAAGAACCGATGCCGTAGCGCGCCGCCACGGAGCGGTCGACCTTGATTTCCCAATCAACGCCGGGCGGCGGCAGACCGTCGGATATGTCGATAACCCCCGGCGTCGCTTCCAGTTGCGCCGCCACCTTGCGCGCCACTTCGGGCAATCCTGCCGGATCAACGGCGGAGAGCTGAATCTGGATCGCCTTGCCGGTCGGAGGACCGCCTTCGGGGACCTGCACCTCGATATCAATGCCGGGAAAACCGGTCAGTTCACGGCGGAAGTCATCAAGAATTTCGCCCGCCGGCTTGCGCTCCCGCCAGTCGACGAACTCATACTGGATGACGCCGACCACATCCTCCGCAACATTGTTGCCACCACCGCCAACCTTGCCGACGCGGGTGTAAACGCTGGTCAGCCCGGGCCAGCCGAGGATTCTCTGCTCGACCTCACGCACCGCCGCATCCTTTTCCTCAAGCGAGAGATTGCCGCGGGCGTGCACATACAACAGCCCGTAGTCGGGTTCGACATTGGGGAAGAATTCCACACCCTTGCCGTAGAAAGCGTAGGTCGCGGGAACCGCCACCAACGCCGCAAGCGTGAAAAACACAACAATGAACGGATGCCGCACGGCGCGGGCGACAAACCGCATGTAAAGCCCGTCGCGCTTGGGGCCATCCTCAACCGTCGGCTTGGCAAACATTGCTCCCAGTGTCGGCGTGAAGACCAACGCGTAGAGCAGCGATGCGCTTAGCGTCGCAATCAGCGTGATCGGCATGTATTTCATGAACTCGCCGACCACGCCGGGCCAGAACAAAAGCGGCGAAAACGCAGCCACCCGGGTCAGCGTCGCAGCGATCACCGGGCCTGCCATCCTCTTGGCAGCCAGCGAGAAGGCATCTCTCCTGTCCATGCCTTCGGTCATTCGCCGCTCGGCGAATTCGGTCACGATGATGGCGTCATCGACCAGCATCCCCACCGCCAGGATGAGGCTGAACAGCACCACGATATTGACCGTCAACCCGGCCAGCGACAGCGCCAGAATACCCATCAGGAACGACGCCGGAATGGCAAAGCCGATCAACAGTGAGGCACGACCGGAAAGCGCATAAAGGATCACGATGAACACCAGGATCACCGCAGTCAGAACCGAGTTCTGAAGATCGCCCAGCAATTGCCTGATCGAGGTGGATTTATCCTGACTGAAGCCGATTTCGGCACCTTGCGGCAGCAACGCCTTGAACTCGTTTGCCACCACCTTGACCGCATCCACGGTCTCGATCAGGTTGGCGCCGGTGCGCTTGGACACCTCGATGGCGATCGCCGGCTTGCCATCCAGCCGGGTCACTGTTTCGGCGTCCTTGAAGGTCGAGCGGATGGTCGCCAGATCACGCGCCCGCACCACCGCGTTGGAGCCGGCGATGATCGGCAGATTGGCGACATCCTCGACCGTTTCGATCAGCAGTGGCACCTTGACCGCATAGCGACCCTCGTCACCTTCGAGCGCACCGGCCGCCACCACCGAGTTGGACGCATTGACACCTGCGATCAACTGATCAAGCTGCATGCCGTAGGACGAAAGCTTGACCGGATCGATGATCACCTCGACCAGATCGTCGCGCGCGCCCTGCAACGAGGCGTCGAGCACGCCGTTGACTTCCTCGATCCGGTCACGCAGTTCGCGCGCCGCACGGGTCAGCGCGCGTTCGGGCACATCTCCCGCCAGCGTTACCACAAGAACAGGAAACTCCGAAATATTGACCTCGTTGACGGTCGGCTCCTCGGCGCCCTGCGGCAGATCCGGCTTGGCGTCGGACACCTTGTTGCGCACGTCATCAAGCGCCTTGGCGAGGTCAGCGCCGGCCATGAATTCGATCACCACATTGCCGCCGCCCTGATAGGCGGTGGAACGCATTTCCTTGATGCCGGTGACGTTTTTCAGCCGGGTTTCCACGGGACGAAGCAGCAGCCGTTCCGAATCCTCGGGCGAAATACCCGAATATGTCATGCTGACATAGATAATCGGGATCTGGACGTCCGGCTCGGCTTCCTTGGGGATCGAGACATAGGCCATCGACCCGGCGATGACCAGAAACAGCAGCACCGCGAGTGTCAGCCGGGCATTGCGGATGGCGACATCAACAAAATTCATTCTGGTTGCTCCGCCCGCTTGACGGTCGCTCCGCTGATCAGGGTCGCGTCGGCGGGCACGGCCTTGACCTTGTCGCCCTCGCTCACCAGATCCTGACCGGCGACGATAATCTTGGCGTCAAGCGGGATTCCGCTCAGAACCAGTCCTTCTGGCGAATCGTCGATCAGATCGATCGGCACAAATCCGACCGTGGAATCAGCATTGAGGATCCGCAGACCAAGATTGCCGGCAGCGTCGAGTGTAACCACCGAGCGCGGCAGTCTGACGGCGGTAACCGCCGCCGACTTGATCATGATCTCGGCCGTCATGCCGGCGGGAATCAGGTTGTCCGGGTTTGCGATGGCCACCTCGATCGGATAGGTACGGGTGCCGGCTGTCGCTTCAAGACTGATATGACGAACCTTGCCGGAAACAATTTCGCCGCTGATCAGCCGCACATCGGCTTCGCTGCCAACTTTGACATGGGCGATTTCGCGTTCGCTGACCTCACCCAGTGCGACCACCGGATCAAGCTGCAGGAGCACGGCCACCGCTTCGCCCGAAGGAAGCCAGCTTCCTTCCTCCACCATCACCTTGTCGATCACGCCGGAGAACGGCGCAACGACCGTCAAACGGTCAACATCTGCCTGCGCCGCCTCAAGTTGCGAGCGCGCCGAAGCCAGTGCCGAGCGAGCGCTGTCGATTTGGGTGGAGGGTGTAATGCCCTCCTTGACCAGCCGCTCGACATTCTCGGCTTCTTTCTGACGCTGATCCAGCAATACCCTGGCTGTATTCACCATGGATTGCTTTTCCGCGCCATCAAGCACCAGAACAACGTCGCCCACCTGAACGGTATCGCCCTTTTCGACCTTGAGTTCACCCAGTATTCCCGCGTTCCTTGTGGCAAGGGTCGTACGCTTGTCCGGCGCTGTCACTCCGGAGACGCGGATAATGCGGTTGTGCTGGATGAAATCGGGCTGCATCACCGCAACCGTGCGCAGCAGTTTTTGCTGCGGGGCATCAGCCTGTTCGGTTTTAAGCGCCTGGTCCGAATTGTCCTGTGCCGCACTCCCGATCGAGGAAAACTCACCTGTCGCCACCCAGGCGGCTGATACAGCCAGCACGACAAACGCGGCAACCGTGTGAAACCTTGGCATAGCCATGTTGAACCTGCTCTCAAAAAACTTCGCCCTGAGGCGCGGATAAATCCATTACGCGCGACAGGCGCATGACAATGCATGCACGTCCACGACCGCGCTTGCGCGACCCGGCCTATATAGCGGCAACATTGGCATGAAAAAGCAGAATCACCGCATTTTCCGTTGATTGGGTCTTAAACTCATCGCCACAGGTGGCTTCATTGCAACAAATATTGTTCTATTGATGTAATTTTATCATTCATCTGGCGTATCCAGAGTATATTCAACATCAGACCATCGAAGCAGGGTTCCAGCCAGCTGTTTATCCTCTTGGCGGCAATGGCCTGCGTCTTCAGTTCTCATGCGAACTCAGGCATGCCGGTCCCCGATGCTGTTGGCGAGCGGCTCGGTGTCGCCGGTGAAAAGGCGCGCAATATCCGTTCGCCGGGCTGACGGCTCCGCGTCAACCCAATGCGCCGAGCCTCGCCCGGACTACATTGTTTCTATCAGTTCCACATCACAATCGCGGCAAATGCCGCGTATACCTTCATCGGGGCACTGATCGGTGACAAAGGTGTCAACCTGTTCGAGATGACCGATGCGAACCGGCGCTGTGCGCTCGAATTTGGTCGAATCGGCAACAAGGATCACGTGACGGGCATTGGCGATGATGGCCTGGGCCACCTTGACCTCGCGGAAATCATAATCGAGCAGCGCGCCGTCGTGATCAATCGCCGACGCGCCGATCACGGCGTAATCGACCTTGAACTGGCGGATGAAATCAACCGCCGCTTCACCGACAATACCCCCGTCGGATGCACGCACGACGCCACCGGCAATCACCACTTCGAACTGCGCATAGGGCCGCATCCTGTTGGCGACGTTGATGTTGTTGGTGATGATCATCAGCTGTCCATGCCGCAGCAAAGCCTGGCTGACCGCTTCGGTGGTGGTGCCGATATTGATGAAAAGCGACGCATTGTCCGGGATCAACGCGGCGGCGGCAACGCCGATGCCGCTTTTTTCCTCCGCCGCGATCTTGCCGCGCTGGGCATACTCCATGTTCTGGGTGCCGGAGGGGACGATGGCTCCGCCATGAATGCGCATCAGCAGTTGCCGTTCGCACAGATCATTGAGATCCTTGCGGATTGTCTGGGGCGTCACCGCAAATCGCGTCGCCAGATCATCGACCAGAACCCGCCCTTCGGTCTTGGCGAGTTCGACGATCTCGGAATGACGGGGGGCGAGGTACATGGCGCGAGCGATCCGGAAGAGTTGATTTCGCAGTCAGTCTAAAACGAAAGAAACGAAAATCAAAATGCGCCTGTTCAAGGCAGCCAACTCAACTCCGGGCGGTGCGGCGCCTCAGGATGTCGGCGAAAAAAACGGCCGCGTCATGCGGGCGGTCCGCGTCCCGGGTAATCAGGCCTACCGCGCCCATGGTCGAAACGGTTTCGATCGGCAGCTCGACAAATTCACCCGAATCAATCTCGGCTGCGACGACACCGCGCGAGATAATCCAGATCGCGTCGCTCGACCGCAGGAATGCCCGCCCGAAACTGTCCGAAACCGTCTCGATGGCTTTCGCCGGACGGGCCATGCCCTGTTCCAGGATCAGGCGCTCGACGAACGGGTGGATGATTGATCCAGCAGGCGGCACCAGCGCCGGATACCGCGCCAGGATATCGGCTGTGACCTGGCGCTGCCCCGCCAGCGGATGGCTCCTGGAGACAACAAAAACCACGCGGTCCCTGTAAAGCGGTTCGAACCTGAGGCTGGCCATGTTTTCCGGCGCCGGCATTCGGCCCATCACCAGATCAAGATCGCCCTTGCGCAGCTGATCGAGCAACACGCGGTTCTCTCCGGTAATCACCCGCAGCGGGCTCTTCAGACCCGAGGCCATGAATTCGGCGACCGCGCCCGGCATGATTGTCGCCGATACGGTCGGCAAGGCGCCAATGCGCACCGGTGGGCCGGCGATGGTGCCGACATTGGCCAGGGCCGCGATCCCGTCACGCACGGCGGCAAGTCCGGATCCGGCATGGGACAGGAACACCTCCCCCTGATGCGACAGCCGGATGCCCCGACCGTCGCGTTCGATCAGCGCCGCCCCGACAATCTGCTCGAGCTCGCGGATTGTCCGTGTCACCGCCGGCTGGGTCAGGGACAGAGTGATCGCCGCACGGCCGACGCTCTTCTGCCGCGCCACTTCGATAAAGGCTTCCAGATGCCGGATCTTGATGCGTCGAGATATTTCCATATCATTTCCGGTATGATTAAGAGGCCAAAAAGTGATTATTCATTTCCATTCCACTATGTAAAGTAGAATTGGACGAACGGAAGACCGGGAGAACCAGATGGCCAGCACGAAGTCCGAAGGCGAACGAACGCGTCGCGCCATATTGGGCGATGCCCATGTCGACACAGCGATCGCCAGAACCACTGATTTTGACGCGCCATTCCAGGATTTGATCACTGCCAGCGCGTGGCAACGGGTCTGGTCGCGCCCCGAATGGAGCCATCGCGAACGTTCGATGGTGACAATCGCGTTGCTGGCCGCACTCGGTCATGAAGAAGAACTCGCCATGCATGTGCGCGCCACCGCCAACACCGGTGCCAGCGAGAACGACATTCGCGAGGCTCTTTTGCACGTGGCGATCTATGCCGGGGTCCCCGCCGCCAACACCGCCATCCGTATTGCCAAGAGCACGCTGGCCGAGATGAATGCCACGCAGGGAGGGATCAAATCGTGAAATCCAACCAGGCGCCCATCGCCAATTTCTTCCCCCGGGACCGCAACTGGCATCCCAAGGCTTATACGCCAGACTACAAGACCTCGGTCCTGCGATCCCCGTCCCGCCCGCTGGTGGCGTTCGGCAACTCGTTGTCGGAAACCACAGGCCCGGCCTTCGGCCACGATATAATCGGCCCGCTCGACAATGATCTGGTGCTGAACTTCGCCCAACCCGGCATGAGCGCCATCGGAGAGCGCGTCATTGTGCAGGGCCGTGTGCTTGATGAGCGTGGCCAGCCGGTTCCAGGTGTGCTGATCGAGTTTTGGCAAGCCAATGCCGGTGGCCGCTACCGCCACAAGAAGGATGGATACCTGGCGCCACTGGACCCCAATTTCGGCGGCTGCGGACGCACCGTCTCCGGCGATGACGGGGCCTATGCCTTCCGCACCATTCGGCCCGGTCCCTACCCCTGGCCGAACGGCCCGAATGACTGGCGGCCAGCGCATATCCATTTTTCGGTGTTTGGCCATGGTTTCGCCCAGCGGCTGATCACCCAGATGTATTTCGAAGGCGACCCGCTGATCCCGCGTTGCCCGATCGTGCGCACGATTAACGACCCGAAGGCAATCGCGCAGCTGACCGCACGGCTCGACATGAGCGCAAGCGCGCCCATGGATGCGCTGGCCTACCGCTTCGACATCATCCTTCGTGGCAGCCGCTCGACACTGTTTGAAAACAGACCGGAGGGAAACTGACATGTCCGGACCGACAGACACCCCGCTCTATCCTTTCAGGGAATCGCCGTCGCAGACCGCCGGCCCTTACGTCCATATCGGCCTGACCCCCAATTTTTGCGGCATACAGGGCGTCTATGAAACCGACCTCGGTATCGCCATGGTCAATGACAAGACCAAGGGTGAACGGATCACGCTGGAAGGCAGGGTCATCGATGGTGGCGGAAACCTGATCAAGGACGCGCTGGTGGAAATCTGGCAGGCCGACGCGGACGGGCACTACAGAAGCAGGGGCGAACCGGAGTTTTCGGGCTGGGGACGCTGCCCCGCCGATGCAGAAACCGGCGTTTTCCGTTTCGACACGATCAAGCCGGGCCGCGTGCGCTTTCCCGACGGCCGGTTGCAGGCACCCCACATCAATATCTGGATCGTCGCCCGCGGCATCAATCTGGGGCTCAACACCCGGATCTATTTCGAGGACGAGGTGGAAGCCAACGCGGACGACCCGGTTCTGGGACGCATCGAGCACCGCGACCGGGTGACGACACTCGTCGCCAAAGGCGGCAGCGGCGTCTACACCCATGACATTTACCTGCAAGGCCCGCAGGAAACCGTATTCTTCGATATCTGAGGACAAGACCGCCCATGGCTCAATTCATGACGTTGCCGGAAGCGGTGGCGCAAAATCTCAACTCCGGCGACGTTGCCGCATTTGAAGGCTTCACTCACCTGATCCCCCATGCCAGCGCGCACGAGGCGATCCGCCAAGGCGTCAAGGATCTCACCCTGATACGGATGACGCCCGATCTCGTCTACGACCAGATGATCGGCATGGGCGCGGTCCGCAAGCTGGTTTTCTCCTATGCCGGCAATCCCGGCGTCGGGTTGCTCAGACGTTTGCGCGATGCCGTCGAAAACGGCTGGCCGCAGCCGATCGAGATCGAGGAGCATTCCCACGCCGCCATGGCCAACGCCTATGAGGCCGGCGCGGCGGGACTGCCTTTCGCCGTGCTGCGCGGATACAACGGCGCAGAACTCGCCCGGGTCAATCCCAATATCAAATCGGTAACCTGCCCGTTCACCGGCGAGGAGCTGGCGGCAGTCCCGGCAATCCGCCCGGACGTCACCTTCATCCACGCCCAGAAAGCCGATCGCAACGGCAATATCCTGATCGAAGGCATCGTCGGCGTGCAGAAGGAAGCGGTGCTGGCAGCCAGGCGTTCGGTGGTCACTGTCGAGGAGATCGTCGACGATCTGTCCGCCCACCCCAATGCCTGCGTTCTGCCCGGATGGACCGTCAGCGCCATCTGCCTGGTCCCGGGCGGCGCGCATCCATCCTATGCGCATGGCTATTACCCGCGCGACAACGCCAGCTATATCGCCTGGGACAAGATCGCCAGCGACCGAGACAGCTTCCTTGCCTGGATGAAAGACAATGTGCTCGATGCCAGGCCCGAGGATTTTGCCGGACGGATCGGCCATCTGAGGAGCGCGGCATGAGCCAGACGGATTTCACCCCCACCGAGATGATGACCATCGCCGCTGCCCGGGCGCTGAAGAACACCGACGTCTGCTTTGTCGGCATCGGCGCACCCTCGGCTGCCTGCAACATCGCCCGCCTCACCCATGCGCCCGACGTGACCCTGATTTATGAAAGCGGCACCATCGGCACCGCACCCTCGGTGCTGCCCCTGTCGATCGGTGACGGCGAACTCTGCGACACGGCGGTCACCACTGTCTCGGTGCCCGAGATGTTCCGCTACTGGTTGCAGGGCGGACGGGTCACCGTCGGTTTCCTCGGCGCCGCCCAGATCGACCGGTTCGGCAACATCAACACCACCGTGATCGGCGATTACCATCACCCCAAGACCCGCCTGCCCGGCGGTGGCGGCGCACCGGAAATCGCCTCGTCCTGCGGCGAGATCTTCATCACGCTCAAGCAGTCGAAGCGCGCCATGGTGGAAAAAATCGATTTCTTCACCAGCTTCGGCCACGGAGAAGGCGGTGATCACCGCGCCCGGCTGGGAATTACCACCAAGGGGCCGACCCTGATGGTTACAGACCTTGCCGTGTGGAGACCTGATCCTGTAACACGCGAGTTCACGGTGGTCTCACTGCACCCTGGCGTCAGCCGCGAGATGGTTCAGGCCGAATGCGGCTGGACTGTCCGGTTCGCCGACAGCCTTGATGAGACCCCGAGCCCGACCGAGATCGAGATCGACACATTGCGCGATCTCAACGCCCGCACCAAAGCCGCTCATTCCGGCGATAAAAACGGAGAAACCGCCTGATGGCCGAAGCATTCATTTGCGATTACATCCGCACCCCGATTGGCCGTTTTGGCGGCGCTCTGGCGAACGTCCGCGCCGATGACCTCGGCGCAATTCCGCTGCGCGCACTCACCGATCGCAACACAGGTGTCGACTGGGCTGAAGTCGACGAGGTCTATTACGGCTGCGCCAACCAGGCCGGCGAAGACAACCGCAACGTCGCCCGGATGGCAACCCTGCTTGCAGGCCTTCCGGTCACAGTGCCCGGCACGACACTCAACCGCCTCTGCGGCTCCGGAATGGATGCAGTCCTGGCTGCGGCCCGCATGATCCGCTCCGGTGAAGCCGGTCTGGTGATCGCCGGCGGCGTCGAAAGCATGTCGCGCGCACCGTTCGTCATGCCCAAGGCGGACAGCGCTTTCTCGCGCAAGGCGGAGATATACGACACTACCATCGGCTGGCGCTTCGTCAATCCGGTGATGAAAGCCCAGTATGGCATCGATTCCATGCCCGAAACCGGCGAGAATGTCGCCGAGGACTTCGGCATCAGCCGCGCCGATCAGGATGCTTTCGCACTGCGCAGCCAGGGGCGTGCAGGCGCGGCACAGGCATCGGGCCGGTTTGCCCGGGAAATCACTCCGGTGGAAATCCCGCGCCGCAAGGGCGACCCGATTGTCGTTGATGCCGACGAGCATCCCCGCCCCGAAACCACGCCCGAGCAATTGGCAAAACTGCCGACTCCGTTCCGTGCCGGAGGCAGCGTCACAGCCGGCAACGCCTCGGGCGTCAACGACGGCGCAGCCGCTCTGATCATCGCCAGCGAAGCCGCTGCGAAAAAGCACGGCCTGACCCCCATCGCCCGCATTCTCGGCGGCGCAACGGCCGGTGTCGAGCCGCGCATCATGGGCATTGGTCCCGCGCCCGCGACGCAGAAACTTTGCGCGCGGCTGGGTCTCAAGCCATCGGATTTCGGCGTGATCGAGCTCAATGAAGCTTTCGCCAGCCAGGGCATTGCCGTGTTGCGCCAGCTTGGCCTATCCGAAGACGCCGAGCACATCAATCCGAATGGCGGCGCCATTGCGCTGGGCCATCCGCTCGGCATGTCCGGCGCCCGCATCACCGGAACCGCGGCGCTGGAACTCGCCATCCGTAACGAGAAACTGGCGCTGGCCACCATGTGCATTGGCGTCGGCCAGGGCATCGCCATCGCGCTCGAGCGGGTCTGAGATGGACGCTGGCGGGCATGGATGGACATCCGGCCTGTTCCGGGATCGCGAGATCGCGGAACATTTCGCAGATACAGCCACGTTCGCCAGTTTCGCCCGCTTCGAGCAGGCCCTGATCAGGGGCCTTGCCCAGGCCGGATTGGTCGACACTGGCGATGCTGCGCCTCTGATTGACCAGATATCGGCTTTCGAGCCCGATCACGCGGCGATTGAAATGGCCACCGTCAGGGATGGCGTGCCGGTGCCTGAATATGTCCGGCAGTTGCGATCCCGGGTCTCCGGCCCCGGCAGCGATCTGCTGCATTTCGGAGCAACCAGTCAGGATCTCGTCGATACGGCCGCAATCGAGGCTTTGGGGCAAACCGGCGCCATTCTCGCACTCAGGCTCGATGAACTGCTGGCTTTGCTTGCCGGCGTCACCGCTGCCAATGGCGCCAACCCGCTGCGGGCGATCACCCGCATGCAGCCCGCGCTTGGCTTCCAGGCAACCGACCGGCTCACCGCCTGGGCTCAGCCGCTCGACGATCTGCGCACCCGCCTCAAGGACCTCACCGGCCGGACGCGGATCCTGCAATTTGGTGGCGCTGTCGGCAATCTCCAGGCGCTTGGCAACAACGCAGCAATCATTGCCCAAACCATTGCCGATGAACTTGGTCTCAATTGGCCGGGTCACAGCTGGCATTCGTCGCGGGCTCCCATGATCGCCCACGCCAACTGGATGTCCGAACTGACCGGCGCACTTGGCAAGATCGGCCAGGATATCGCCCTGATGGCGCTGCGGGGCGATCACGATATTCGGCTGTCGGGTGGCGGGTCGTCATCGGCCATGCCGCACAAGCAAAACCCGGTCACCGCCGAGCGGCTGGTGACGCTGGCAAGATTCAACGCCACACTCCTGTCCGCCATGCACCAGTCCCAGATCCACGAAATGGAGCGCTCCGGGGCGGCATGGATGCTGGAATGGATGATCCTGCCGCAGATGTGTGAAACCGCGGGCGCCAGTCTGATCGCGGCATCCGCGCTGGTCAGATCAATCGAAAGCATGGGAGAGCCGCAATGAAAGTTCTGACCACGCAAGTCTGCATCATCGGCGCCGGACCTTCGGGCCTGCTGCTGGGGCAATTGCTCAATGACATCGGCGTAGAGACGATAATCCTCGAACGCGCCAGCCTCGATCATGTCTTGTCGCGGGTCCGCGCTGGGGTGCTCGAACAAGGCGCCATTGGCTTGCTGGAGCAAGCCGGTATCGGCGGACGAATGCACGCCGAAGGGCTTGTGCATGAAGGCTTCGCCATCACCCGCGAAGACGACGTCCATCGCATCGATCTTTCCGGCCTGACCGGCGGCAAGTGCGTCACGGTCTATGGCCAGACCGAAGTCACCCGGGACTTGGTCGACCGCCGCGCAGAGACCGGCGGCGTTACTCTGTACGAGGTCGAAACCGTCGAACTCCATGCATTTGACAGCGACAAGCCCCATGTTACCTGCCGCATCGATGGTCAAGAGGTCCGGATCAACTGCCGTTTCATCGCCGGCTGCGACGGCTTCCACGGCGCAAGCCGCCGCGCCGTGCCCGAGGATGCGATCCGCACCTTCGAGAAGGTCTATCCCTTCGGGTGGCTCGGCATCCTTTCCGATGTCCCGCCGGTCAGCCACGAACTGATTTATGCCAGTCATTCCCGCGGCTTCGCACTTTGTTCGATGCGCTCGAAGAGCCGCAGCCGCTATTATATCCAATGCAACGCCGGCGACAGTATTGAAGCCTGGTCCGACAACCAGTTCTGGACTGAATTGCGCCGCCGGCTGCCGCCCGAGATCGCCGAGGCGGTCACCACCGGGCCATCATTTGAAAAATCCATCGCGCCTCTAAGATCCTTCGTCGCCGAACCGATGCGCTTCGGCAATCTCTTTCTCGTGGGCGATGCCGCGCACATCGTTCCGCCCACCGGGGCAAAGGGGCTCAATCTGGCAGCTTCCGACGTGCATTACCTGTTTGAGGGGCTGCGCGGTCATTTCCTGGAGCACGATGACACACTGCTTGAGGCTTACTCAAAGCGCGCGCTCGACCGGGTATGGAAAGCCGTCCGGTTCTCATGGTGGATGACTACCATGCTGCATCGCTTTCCCGACCAGGCGCCTTTCGAGGCGCGCATTCTTGAAACCGAGTTGGCCTTTACGCTCGGATCCGAAGCCGCCAAGACGGCGCTTGCGGAAAACTATGTCGGCTTGCCTTACTGAGGCCGGTTTTTGAAAGTCTGTTCAGCCTGCATTCAGCAGAATCGGACGATACTGTCTCCATTATTGTCCCACGAGCCGCAGGTAGACCCCATGTTCACAACCGCCCGTTTTCGTTTTACCGCAGCACTTCTGACCCTCACCGCCCTTTCCGTGCCCCAGGCCCTTGCCGGCCCCTATGATGGCGAACGCATGGTGCTTGTCGACACCGACGGCCAGTTGATGCGCCAGATTCCGGAGGCAGGCGCGGTCCGCGTTGTCATCGACACCCAAGGCCGCCGCCTGTTGATCGACGCCTGGGACCAGGTGATCGGCTTCGAGATCCCGGCCTGGCAATACCGCCAGCAGAATGGCGGTCGGCCACGCGGGGCCGGAAACCAGATTGAATCCGCCTTCCCGGCCCGGCCACGGCCGCCACGCGAGAGGTTTTCACGTGACGGGTTTGCCTCAACGCCACCCCGCGCCAACATTGAGCGCCGCGATCTCAACCCGATGACCGGCACGGTGCCGGATGAGTCCCCTGACAGTTCGGACATGGCAAGCGCGCCGGCTGCGACCGAGGCACCGAGGTTTGTGGAGCCTTCCATGCCTCGCGCCGAACAAACACCCGCCGCGCCAAAACTGTCCAAGGCGCAAGTGGCGGCCCTGCAGGTCTTTCTCGACCGCAACGGCGTCTCCCCTGGCGTCATTGACGGTCGCATGGGCTCCAACGTCAACAAGGCGCTCGACGCCTGGTTCGAGGAAACCGGAGAGCGGGTTGATCCCGCCGATACCGACCTGATTGTCCGCCGCCTGGCGGCGAGTGGCGGTCTGGCTTTTACGACTTACACAATCACCTCGGAAGATGCCGCCGGCCCGTTCATCGCCTCGATTCCAAGCGATTATGCCGACAAAGCCAAGCTTGATCACCTCGCCTACACCTCGACCGTCGAGATGCTGGCCGAACGGTTTCACATGGACGAGGATTATCTCAAGGCGCTCAATCCCGGCGTCGATTTCACCCGCCCCGGCGTTCAGATCAAAGTCGTCGACGCGGCCGGCAAAAAGACCGGCGCGGTCACCCGCATCATTGCCGACAAGACCCGCAAGCAGGTCCGAGGCTATGATGCGAACGGCAAATTGCTGGTCGCCTATCCGGCAACAATCGGCTCGTCCGACACGCCCTCGCCCTCCGGCGAAGTCATCATCGAGCGTGTGGCTCGCAATCCCGGCTACACCTACAATCCCAAGGTCAATTTCAAACAGGGCGACAATGACCAGATCCTGCAGGTCCCGCCCGGACCCAACGGACCGGTCGGGTCAATCTGGATCGCGCTGTCCAAGCCAACCTACGGCATTCACGGTACGCCCGAACCGTCCAAGATCGGCAAGACCGCATCCCACGGCTGCGTGCGCCTGACCAACTGGGACGCAGAGGAACTGGCAGGCCTGGTGACACCCGGGGTGAGCGTGAGTTTTATCGAGTAAGGCTGGTCGCCCGTCAGCGATGCTGATCGACGAGGATCGGATTGCCGTCCGGATCCTTGATGATGAAGCTGGCGGGCCCGGTAGATGCCTCATCCGCCTCCGAGTCAAAGGCGACGCTGAGAGATTTGAGCTGCTTCTGCAGTTCACGCACATCGGTGAAAGCCTCGACCGGCTCGGAGTTGGTTGCCCAGCCCGGATTGAAAGTCAGGATGTTCTTCTCGAACATGCCCTGAAACAGCCCGATCACGCAGTCGGCGTTTTTCATGATCAGCCAGTTCTGACCGGCCTCGCCGCCGACAGCCTTGAATCCGAGTTTTTCGTAAAATTCTCTGGACGCCGCCAGATCCTTGACCGCAAGACTGATCGAAAACGCACCAAGCTGCATGAGATCGCTCCTCTGTCCCGTATCGATGACCGCAATTGGTCAAATCCCGGATAATGGTCAACGATACTCCGAAACAGGCTCAACCCCAAAATGCGATAATCCTGGATTGGCCAGGATCTCGGCGTGCGCTGTCAGCTCAGCGTCCGCCGCACCGCATCGCGCCAGCCCTTGAGTTTGGCGTTGCGGGTCTTGTCGTCCATTTTGGGCTCAAACCGGGTGTCGCGGGACCAGGCCTTGGCGAAAGCCTTCTGCTTGGGCCAGACACCCGCCCTTTGGCCGGCAAGCCAGGCAGCGCCCAACGCGGTCGTCTCAAGGATTGTCGGGCGGTCCACCGGCGCGTCGAGAATGTCGGCCAGCCGCTGCATGGTCCAGTCAGACGCCACCATGCCGCCATCGACCCGCAGCACCGTGTCGGCCTCCGAACTCTTCCAGTCCTTGTGCATCGCATCCAGCAGATCGCGGGTCTGGTAGCACACCGCTTCCAGCGCAGCGCGGGCGAACTCCGCGGGGCCGGTGTTGCGGGTCATGCCATAGATCGCTCCGCGGGCTTCGGCATCCCAGTGCGGCGCGCCAAGACCGGTGAAGGCCGGCACCAGATACACATCCTGGGTCGGATCGGCTTGTGCCGCCAGATCGCCGCTGTGTTCGGCCTTCCTGATGACCTTGATGCCGTCACGCAACCACTGGACCGCTGCGCCGGCGATAAAAATCGAGCCTTCCAGCGCATAGGTTGTTTTGCCATCGAGCCGGTAGGCGACGGTGGTCAGCAACCGGTTCTTCGAGCGCACCATATCCTCGCCAGTGTTCAGTAGCGCGAAGCAGCCGGTCCCGTAGGTGGATTTGAGCATGCCCGGTTCAAAACAGGCCTGGCCGATTGTCGCCGCCTGCTGATCGCCGGCCACGCCAAGGATCGGAATCTCGGCGCCGAACCATTTCTTGTCGGCCACGCCGAAATCCGCCGCGCAATCCTTGACCTCGGGCAGCATTCGAGCCGGAATCCGCAGGGTTTCCAGCAGCTCGCTATCCCAGTCCTGGGTGCTGATATTGAACATCAGCGTGCGCGAGGCATTGGTGGCGTCGGTAACGAAGGATTTGCCGCCGGTCAGCCGCCAGATCAGGAATGTGTCGATGGTGCCGAAGCAAAGCTCGCCGCGTGCTGCCCTCGCCCGGGTTCCCTTCACATTGGCCAGCATCCATGACAGCTTGGTGCCCGAAAAATACGGATCGAGCAGAAGCCCGGTCTTGCGGGTGAAGGTCTTTTCGAGATCCTGCCGCTTGAGCTTTTCGCAATAGGAAGCGGTGCGGCGGTCCTGCCAGACGATGGCATTGTGGATCGGCTTGCCGCTTTCGCGCTCCCACACCACCACTGTCTCGCGCTGGTTGGTGATGCCGATCGCCGAAATGTCGGAGGCTTTAATTCCCGCTTTCTTCAGCGCCTGCTTGACCGCCCAGAGCACAGTCTTCCAGATTTCCTCCGGATCGTGCTCCACCCAGCCCGATTGCGGATAGATCTGCGTGAACTCTTTCTGACCTGTTCCGGCAATGCGCATCTCGCCGTCGAACACGATGGCTCGGCTCGAAGTGGTGCCCTGATCGATCGCCAGAATGTATCCGCTCATGCTGTCCTCCTGTTTCCGGCACATATGAACCGGTTTCTCCCACCGCGAAAAGCCCCGCGCCCCGCCGAATGCAATCCTGCACGTCGTGCCTGTGAACCCGGTCTTAAGCCGCGCGGTTTGCCGCCATATAGGTCGTAAGTGCGGCTACCTGATCCTTCTCAAGACGAAGTCCGCGTTTGGAACGCCGCCAGATCACGTCTTCAGCCTCCATCGCCCACTCCTGCGCCATCAGATAATCCACCTCGCGCGCGTAAAGACCATATCCGAAATCCTGCCCCATATCCGATATTGCCCTGGCGTCTCCGAGCAGGAGCCGCGCCCGCGTGCCATATTGACGAACATAGCGCCACGCCTGTTGGGAAGCCAGGAAGGGGTAGTCCGCTTTCAACGCCAAGACCTGGTCGTCAAATCCCTCCGCGGGAAAATCGCCACCGGGCAGCGCCGCCCGGTGCGTCCATGGCGCCGATTTCCTGCCGAGCCTGGCCTCGATCAGTTCCAGCATCGATTCGGCCAGTTTGCGGTAGGTGGTGATCTTGCCGCCGAAAATATTGATCAGCGGCGCGCCATCTGAGGGATCAGGCCTGAGCACATATTCGCGTGTCGCTTCCTGAGCCGCCGAGGCGCCGTCGTCAAACAGCGGGCGGACGCCGGAATAGGTCCAGACGATGGAAGCGCGCTCGACCGGCTTTTCGAAATATTCGCTTGCCGCCGCGCACAGATAGTCAATTTCGCCATCCGTGATGGCGACGTTCTTCGGATCGCCGTCATAATCCTGGTCGGTGGTGCCGATCAGGGTATAATCCTGCTCGTAAGGCAGTGCGAAAATAATCCGCCCGTCGCCATTTTGGAAAATATAGGCCCGGTCATGGTCATGCAGCTTCGGCACCACGATGTGGCTGCCCTGCACCAGTCGCACGTTGTGCACATCACTGCGCCCCAAAACGCCGGTCAGGATCTTGTCCACCCAGGGACCTCCGGCATTGACGATCAGCCGTGCCTTCACGGTTTCCTCAGCCCCGTTTGAGCGGTCAGCCATGGTGATGTTCCAGACGCCATCCTTGCGCTCTGCCTTGACCACTTCCGTGCGGGTGCGGACATCGGCGCCCCGCTCCGCTGCATCAACGGCATTGAGCACCACAAGCCGCGCGTCGTTGACCCAGCAATCGGAATACTCAAATCCTTTTGCAAACAGCGGCTTCAGCGGCTTGCCAACAGGCGACGTTCTCAGATCTACCGTCGTTGTGCCCTTCAGCAGCTTGCGCGTGCCGATGTGATCGTAAAGGAACAGCCCGAGCCTGAGGAGCCATGCCGGACGCATATCCTTGTGATGCGGCAACACAAAGCGCAGCGGCCAGATGATGTGCGGCGCATTGGACAGCAGCACTTCCCGTTCGCTCAGCGCTTCGCGCACCAGGCGAAACTCGTAGTACTCGAGATAACGGAAGCCGCCATGAATGAGTTTTGATGACCAGGAAGATGTGCCCGAAGCCAGATCATTCATCTCCGCAAGGCACACCGAATATCCGCGCCCGACCGCATCCCTGGCTATGCCGCACCCGTTGATGCCACCTCCGATGACAAAAACATCATAAAGCTTGTCTTGTGTCACTGGCCTCTCCCGTGGTGCGGCTTGCTCATAATAATCTCTATTTCGAAAGAATAACGAATGTCAAAAGAAAACAAACGAACCTGATACAATGCCGGTACGTTTCGAATTCACCTCACACAACGGCGTCAACGATAAGCAGCCAGATCCCGGTCGTGGCCGCGGCCAGCGCTGTGCCAAGCGTCATCGACGTCGACGCCAGCCGTTGGCCTGTGTCCAGCCGGTTGGCGATCAGCCATGAATTGACGCCCGCGGGAAGCGATGCGGCGGCCACAACCGCCTTGACCTGGAATTCAGGAAGACCCAGCAACAGCGCCATGCCAAGCGCCACCGCCGGCATCAGCAGCAGTTTCAAAGAAACCATGGCTAGCGCCTGCGGCACCTGACCGCGGATGCCGTAGCCACGCAAGGATACGCCAATGGCGAACAGCGCCAGCGGTCCGGCTACATTGGCCAGGCTGGCGATCACCCGGTCAGCGACGACAGGAATTTCAAGTCCGGAAAGCCGGACAAGCAGGCCGCCCAGGATGCCGATTATCAGCGGGTTGGAGATCAGTTGACGTATGAAACCGGTCACCAGCGCGATCACGGATTTCGATTCTCCGCCGGCGCCATCGCGTTTGACCGCCCATTCAAAAAGCACCATCGACGCGCCCATCATGATCGGCATGTGAATCGATACGATCTGCGACAGCACCGCCAATCCCGGTTCGCCGTAAAGCCCGGACATGAATGGAATGCCGAGCAGCACAAGGTTTGAAAACCCTGCCGTTACTCCCGCGACCACACCCGAGCGCGCATCGCGGCCGAAGCCCTTGCGGATCACCAGATGCGCTGATGTCCAGGTCACAAGCACGGCGGTGAAATAGCTCACCCACAGCGCCCAAGGCGCGCCATGATCAAAATTCGCTGTCGCAATCGTGCGAAACAGCAGCAGCGGGACGGCGATGGTAAACACGAAATCCGACAGCCCGTCGCCGGTCTCCGGCTTGAGCACCCGCAACGCCGCCGCACCATAGCCGATGGCGATCAAGGTGAAGACAACGAGGATGGTTTCGGCAAAAGGGGGCATGGCTGACTCGGGAACAGTATGATTGTCCGGTGGTCATAAACCGTCCCGTCCGCGCCGCAAAGCGCCGCGTTACCAAGTCGCCCCGGCAAGTCCAGTGTTTTTGGCGGCCGTGGCAGGACAGGCCACGCCCGCCATTGTCCCCCGATTTGTGCGGCCTGCTTCCCCGCAACGTAGGACAAAGCCCCTCTGACTGCTTGAAGCGCGCCGCCGTTGGGGTTAGGGCTGATGTACCAATCCAGACTGTGGAACCACGCCATGCCCGCTTTCTCCCGCTTTACCCCGCTTGCCGAATCGCTGCCGCCCACCGTGCCGTTTGTCGGACCGGAAACCCAGGAGCGGGCGCGCGGTGCGCGGTTCATTGCGAGGCTCGGCGCCAATGAAAGCGGCTTCGGCCCGGCACCGTCGGTGATCGAGGCGATCGAACGGGAAGCCGGCTTGAGTTGGCGTTACGCCGATCCGGAAAACCATGAACTGCGGGGTCGTCTTGCCGCCCATCTTGGCCTGGCGCCGGAACGGGTGGTGGTTGGCGAAGGCATCGACGGGCTGCTGGGACTGCTTGTCCGGCTGATCGTCGAGCCGGGAACTCCGGTCGTCACCTCGCTCGGCGCCTACCCGACCTTCAACTTCCATGTAACGGGTTTCGGCGGCAGGCTGGTCCCGGTTCCCTACCGCGACGACCACGAGGATCTGGACGGGCTTCTCGAGGCGGTAAAACGAGAAAATGCGCCGCTGGTCTATCTCTCCAACCCTGACAATCCGATGGGCACCTGGCATGAGGCAGCGGCGATCACGGCGTTTGCCCGGGCCCTGCCCGAGACCACGATGCTGGTGCTCGACGAAGCCTATGGCGAGACTGCGCCGTCCTCGGCGATACCGGACATAGATACCCTGGCCGGAATGCCCAATGTGCTGAGGTTCCGCACGTTTTCCAAAGCCTATGGCCTGGCGGGACAGCGCATAGGCTATGTCTTCGGCGTCGAGGAGACGGTGTCGCGGTTTCACCGGGTGCGGAACCACTTTGGCGTCAACCGGCTGGGTCAGGTCGCTGCGCTGGCGGCGCTTGAAGACCAGGCCTGGCTCGGCCATGCCATCGCCCAGATCGTCGCCTCGCGCGATCAAATAGCCGACATCGTCCGCGGCCACGGCTTCAAGCCGATTCCGTCGGCCACCAATTTCGTCACCATCGATTGCGGCGGCGATGGCGCCCGCGCCAGAACAATTCTCGATGGCCTGGTCAGCCGCGGTGTTTTCATCCGCATGCCGGGTGTCGAAACGCTCAATCGTTGCATAAGGATCTCAACCGGACCGGAAGCCGAGATCGACATCTTCGAGCAGGCTCTGGTCGAGGTCGCAGCCGAACTGGACTGATCCCGCCCTGCCCACATCAAAAAGCCGCGATCGACCTGTTGCGGTCCATCGCGGCCTTTCGAGAAGCCTCTCGGTGTTGCCCGGAGTAGAGCTCCGCCCCGTTTTCCTCGAGGTGATTTTTCCTGGATGATGCGCCGATTGGCGGAGCGGCCAAACAGTGCCGCGTCAAGCCGCTTGGGCTCAATGCATGGTCATCCATTCACGCGCGGCGCGCAACGCTGCCGCAAGGTCAGACTTGCTCATGCTTTCCGCCAGTTCGGCGCGCAGCGTGGCGGCGCGGTCAGAGCCCTTGATAGCTGCGATATTGAGCCATTTGTGGGCGGCAATGTAATCGACCTCGCATTCGCGTCCGGTCGCATACATCAGCCCCATTTCGCAGAATACATCAGCCTTGGCTTCGCCGCCGATGGTGGCCTGATCGTGATCGTGAATTTCATAACGTGCCATGTTGCCAGTCCCTGTCTTAAGTTGGTTTCGTTGTCCCTGCCAGCTCTTGAGAAGCCGTCTCATTCCTGCTTGCGTCCGGTTTGGCCCGGTGCGTCTTGTTGAATTGGAGTGTGCCGCTATCGATTAAAAAGCGAGTTAAATTGCATGCTTAACTGGAGACGAACAAAGTCCGAATGCTTGGTAAATTTGCGATTCCGTTAAACATCGCACCCGTTGGAAACTGGTCAAAGCGGTGAAATCAGGCACTCTGGCGGACCTGAAAAAAGTTACGATCGGCTAACCAAAGATCCATCGCTTTTTGCGGCTATCCGATCTCGTCCGCCAAGATTGGCGAAATTCAGCCCGCCCGGAAGCCCACGAAAGCGATGTTGAAAAGCCGACATCTGCGAGAAATCCCGGTTTACCTTTACGTGGACGTAAGTTAAGTAAGAAATGCGCTTGAGGAAGCGCGCATTCCTGGGAGGAACACAATGATCCGCAAATTGATTGTAGCTGGCGTGCTCATGGCCGCCATGAGCGCTCCGGCGCTGGCAGACCCGATCGAAGGCAACTGGAAGACCAAGAGCGGCGAAACCGCGGCGATCTCCGCCTGCGGCAAGGCCTATTGCGTGCAGCTTAAAACCGGCAAGCATGCAGGCAAGCGCATCGGCAAGATGACGGGCAGTGGCGGAAGCTACTCCGGCACCATCACCGATCCGGCCAAGGACAAGACCTACTCAGGCTCCGCCTCAATCTCGGGAAACACCATGAAAATGAAAGGGTGCGTCCTGGGTATTTTGTGCCGGTCGGAAAACTGGGCCAAAATGTAGACCGGGCTTTCGCCCGCACACATGGGTGAACCAACCCGCGCCGGCATCCGGCGCGGGTTTTTTTGTGTCCGTTGCGTCCCTTATCCCCGCCGGGTCCTTTCAAAGCAGCGCCGGAACAGGCTTGCAACCGTCCTTTGTTTGCACTGCCGCCACGATCGATGGTCCTTGCCGTTAACCTGTTTGAACGGCAGATGAACGGCCCTCTCAGATGCGGTTCAGTCGGCCCATGCGAATGTTCTCCTCACAACAGGGGAACCAGCCGCATGGCCACGCTCACACGCCGCTTCATCATCATCTGCCTGATCTTCGTGATCTTCGCGCTGTGGATGGCCGCTGCGGTCGCCAATGCCGGCCACGCATCGCGCGGCTGGCGCGATGGACCGTTCCACGCATGCGTTTTTCATCCCGATCTGAATTGCAGGGCTTCGCGTTGAATCCGGCCTCCAAGGAATGACACAATGAACACACACACCCGCCGATCCATTTCCACCTTCATCCGGATTGCCGCTTTCACCGCCTTTTTCGTCGGCCCTGTCGGCGCCTTCGCCTTCGCCAATGCCGGCGACAAGGGGCCGGGCATGTCGGGTGCAGGATTCGTGCTTTACATCAGTCTGCAGCGTCAGGGCCATTGAGCAGGGCACCGCGTGTCGCTGAACGCCCGTGACACACTGCCGGCCATTCGCAAATAGCGCGCTGCCGGCAATCGGACTTTCACCCGATTCCCCTGAAGCACCTTTTGGCCACCAACGCCTTTTGCTTGTCGATCATTCTCGTATATAACAGTGCATGGAACAACGAATCTCTTCACACACAGCCAACAGCTTCATTTCACCCGATCCTATCAAACCGCAGGAATTTTCCGATGCGGCGAGTGCGGTTGCGGCGCTCGAAGCCATCTATGAACGTAACACACGATTTTTGTGCGAGGCCTTTCAGGGCCTTGCCACCGAGCGGCCAAAAGGCCGCTTTCGCGCATTTTATCCGCAGATAAGCCTGGAGACCACATCCTTCGGCATGATCGATTCGCGGCTGTCCTTCGGCCACGTGGTGTCGCCGGGCTGCTATGCCGCCACGATAACCCGTCCGGCGCTTTTTCGCTCCTACCTGATCAACCAGTTCGAACTGCTGCTGCGCAATCACGGCGCACCGCTGACAGTTTCAGAGTCAGACACGCCAATCCCGCTGCATTTCGCCTTCGGCGAAGGCGCCTATGTCGAAGCGGCGGTGGCCGAGAGCCTCGACATGCCGCTGCGCGATCTGTTCGACACCCCTGATCTGGCCACCACCGACGATGAAATCGTCAACGGGCTTTACGAACCTGGCCCCGGCGAATTGCTGCCCCTGGCGCCGTTCAAGGCGCAACGCATCGATTATTCGCTGGCGCGGCTGTCGCACTACACGGCCACCGCACCGGACCATTTCCAGAATTTCGTCTTGTTTACCAATTACCAGTTCTACATTGACGAGTTTTGCGAGCACGCCCGCTCGCTGATGTCGGAAGGCGGCAACGACTACGAGTGTTTCGTCGAGCCCGGCAACCTGATCACCCCGGCAGGCCATGGCAGCCCGACCGAGGGGGTCGCTCCACCGCGGCTGCCGCAGATGCCGGCTTATCATCTCAAGCGCAAGGGACATGGCGGCATCACCATGATCAATATCGGCGTCGGCCCGTCCAACGCCAAGACCATTACCGATCATGTCGCGGTGCTGCGCCCGCATGCCTGGCTGATGCTCGGACACTGCGCCGGCCTGCGCAACAGCCAGAACCTGGGCGACTATGTCCTGGCCCACGCTTATGTGCGTGAGGACCATGTGCTTGATGACGACCTGCCGGCCTGGGTGCCTATCCCTGCCCTGGCGGAAGTCCAGGTCGCCGTCCAGGATGCGGTTGCTGAAGTCACCGGGCTGGAAGGCTACGATCTCAAGCGCATCATGCGCACCGGCACGGTGGCCACCATAGACAACCGCAACTGGGAGCTTCGTGACCAGCGCGGCCCGGTGCAGCGGCTGTCGCAATCGCGCGCCATCGCGCTCGACATGGAATCGGCCACCATCGCCGCCAATGGTTTCCGCTTTCGCGTCCCCTACGGCACGCTGCTCTGCGTCTCCGACAAACCGCTGCATGGCGAACTCAAACTGCCCGGCATGGCTTCCGCCTTTTACAAGACGCAAGTCAACCAGCACCTCAAGATCGGTCTGCTGGCGATGCAGAAACTCGCCGCCATGCCGCCCGAACGGCTGCATTCCCGCAAACTCAGAAGCTTCTTCGAGACCGCGTTTCAGTAACAGACAGAAAAGGCGGGATCCGAGATCCCGCTTTTTTTTCAAAGCCATGTCCGCCAACCGAGTTGGTTCGCAGGACGGACGGAGCGACTGACGCCGATTTTGCAGTAACGGCGGAAACGGGCTGGAAGCGGCTTTTGCTACAGACCAAACGAATGACCGAAATGAGGCAGCTTGCGGTCTGGCACCTTGATTGATCGAATTCGACAAAGCAGACGTTCCGCATCGACAGATGCGACTTCACTTCCGGCCCTAAGCCGCCGCTATTTTGCCTTATGACGGATGTCTGCTTTGCGCCCTCGTTGCCGCATTCGCCGGCTCCATAAGCAGACGCCCGTATACGAACCCAGTGGCCCAACCAACTGAACCCGTCGACACTGAAAATTCCGATGGTAAGCTGTAGCGCGAGGGGGATATTCTACATGTTTATTGAACAAGTCGTCATCGAAAACTATCGATGCCTTGAGAAGGCGCACGTTAAGTTCAATGCGAAAATGAACGTGATCGTGGGCAACAATGAATGTGGCAAATCGACCTTACTGGAGGCGATCCACCTTGCGCTCACCGGGCAGCTTAACGGGCGCCCATTGGCTATCGAACTGCACCCCTACCTCTTTAACCGCGATCTCGTTCTCGAATATTTCGAGAAACGCAAACAGGGAGAGGTCACAGAACCGCCCCGCATCTTGATTGAACTTTACCTTGCGAACGATGTCTCACTCGCGAAGCTCAAGGGTAAAAACAACAAGCTCGGCCTTGACCAGCCCGGTGTCTCTCTCGCGATTGAGCTAAACCCTGTCCTGGCCGACGAGTTTGCGCAGTACGTGTCGGACCCTGCGGAAATTCAGACGGTTCCAATAGAATACTATGTGATCCGCTGGCGCAGCTTTTCCGAGAACGATATCTTCAGTGCACGCGAAATCCCGCTCAACGCGACCCTTATCGACGCGAGCACGATAAGGAATAACATTGCTGCCAGTAGATACATCGTGGATATTGTAAAGGAGAGCTTGAGCTCAAAGGAGAAGGTCGACATGGCTCTCACCTATCGGCTCATGAAGCATCGTTTTCTGGAGCAGCCCAAGGTCAAGACGATCAACGGCGCTCTTGCTAAGAAGAAAGGAAAAATCAGCGAAAAGGCTCTTTCTCTTTCGCTCGACACATCCGCGCGGGCCACATGGGAAGCCGGCATTATGCCGCATCTCGATGATATCCCGCTGCCGCTAATAGGCAAGGGAGAGCAGAATGCCGTAAAGATAAAGCTGGCCATGGAGACGTCGGCCAAATCCAACGTCGTACTCATTGAGGAAGCCGAAAACCATCTTTCATATTCCAGCCTCAACGAGCTCATCGGCCACATCTCCGAGCATGCCGGTGACCGCCAGATATTCATCACAACTCACAGCAGCTTCGTTCTCAACAAGCTCGGCGTCGAGAGCGTCCTACTTTTTCAACGTGGTGAAGCAATTCGGCTCGACGAGTTGGAGGATCAGACCACCCGAGACTATTTCATGAAACTGCCCGGTCATGACACGCTCCGTCTTATTCTCTCAAAGCGGTCGATCTTGGTTGAGGGTCCATCAGACGAGCTGATCGTCCAACGTGCCTATCACAGAAAGCACGGCAAAATGCCGCTCGAAGAAGGCGTAGACGTGATTTCAGTCAACTCGCTTGCGTTCAAGCGCTTCCTTCAAATCGCCCTGGCGATGAAGAAGGAAGCGGATGTCGTCACCGATAACGATGGGAAGGTCGCGGCACTGAAGAAGAAGTACGCGGACTTCTTCGACGCTAACGGGATTTCGATTCAGTACGATGATGACGAGGCTGCAAGTACCCTGGAGCCGCAGCTCATGAAGAAGAATGGCCTAGAGATTATCAACGCCATCCTCGATACGGATTTTGCGGTCGAACAGGTCGCTATCGACCACATGATCGCCAACAAATCGGCCACGGCTTTGAGATTCTTCGAGACGGAGATCGAGTGGCAAGCTCCGGATTATATCTCCCGTGCCATCCGCTAATCGCATTGTCATATCAGCTGCAGGTGGTGGAAAGACGACACGCGTTGTCAATCAGGCACTGGCATCCACAAAGGGTGTCACGGCGCTCATCACATACACGAGAAACAATGTGCGCGAAATTCAGCGGAAAGCTGTCGAGCGCTCACCCGCAGTGCCACCTCATATTGAGGTGATTTCGTGGTACACCTTCCTGCTGAGAGAACTAGCTCGTCCTTATCGCTCAGTGCTGCACAAGCAACGCATCGATGGCATTCATTGGGTCGAAGGGAAATCGGCAATCTACGCAGCCGCAACCAATACCGCGGCACACTATTTCCTAAATGGCGACCGCATTTATTCCGACAAAATAGCCAAATTCATATGCGCCTGTAATGCGGCGTCGGACGGCGCCATCATGCGTCGCCTCAAAGAGCGATTTACTCACATCATCATCGATGAAGTGCAGGACATGGCTGGCTACGACCTCGACGTGCTTGAGTTGATCTTGAAAGCCGGGATTCCTTTAACCCTTGTCGGAGATCACCGACAGGCTATCCTATCGACCAATAATTCTCCAAAGAACAAACGATTTGCCGGCCCCGCCATCATCAAGAAATTCGAACTTTGGCAGAAGGACGGTATTGTCGGCGTCGAGTACGAAACCCACACCTATCGTGGTAATCAGGCGATCGCAGATCTAGGCGACGGATTCTTTCCTGAAGAACCCAAAACGACTTCCAAAAACACCGTTGTGACGGGGCATGATGGGGTTTTTTTGGTAGCAAGCGTCGATGTCGATGAGTACGTGAATCGCTTCTTCCCGCAGGCACTTCGCTACAATTCCAAAACCTCTTGCGGCAAGCACGAGGCGATGAACTTCGGTGAGGCGAAGGGCCTCACATTCTCGCGGGTGCTTATCTTCCCGCATGGCGGTGCAAAATCATGGCTCGCGTCTGGTAAACTTAGCCACATCGAGAAATCTGCAACCCGAATGTACGTCGCCGCGACGCGTGCGCGCTACAGCGTCGCTTTCGTGTTCGACGGCAAAACTTGCGCTATACCTGCCACCCAGTGGACGCCGTGACGACAGGGAAAGCTCCCTTTCTGGAACAATCCTTGCCCCCGACCGGTCAATAGCGTCGCCGCTGGCGGCTATAGGATATCCGTTGCTAAGAACCGTTAGTCCGCTCACGGCCCCAATTCGGTCATTCGTTTCCGCCGCGCCTACCGTCCGCTCTCCACCCTTTCTGGACATCAACGAGGTGCGTATCGAATGACCGCTATTGGCGACCGGATGTCAGTACGCCGATGGCCGAAATGAGGGCGCAAAGCGGACGTCTATCTGAGGTCGTTCTAATATCCGGAAAGCGCCGCGCCTTGCCCTTGATCTTTTTTCCCGCTTCACACCCGCTCCGCTCTGGTAACGGCTTCGCCAGTTCCACTGCGGTGACCGCATAACGCCAGGGAGATGCCATACCCGAATTGCATGCCCCCGGTTCAGACGCCGTCTTGAAGGTGTTGGCCTGATCCGGACCACCCTACCCACGCAGTCAGGTCACACAACTTGACGACAGCTGTTCGCCCGTCTTTATGCGTGGGTTTTTTATCTGCTTTCACAATCTCATCAGACGCAGTAAGCAACCTGATCTTTGAATTTTTGGAACATGCCATGGCGCAAAAAGCCACTATCTATAAGGTCGAACTTTCAGTCTCCGATATGGATCGTCACTATTACGACACCCATCAACTGACCGTTGCCAAACACCCCTCGGAGACGGATGAACGGCTGATGGTGCGTATTTTGGCTTTTGCGCTGAATGCCCATGAGCATCTGGAAATGACAAAGGGCCTTTCAACGGATGACGAGCCGGACATCTGGCAGAAAAGCCTGAGCGGCGAACTTGAATTGTGGGTGGCGCTTGGGCTTCCCAGCGAAAAACTGATGCGCCAGTCCTGTGGCAAGGCCGACAAGGTGATCGTCTATCCCTATGGCGGCAGGACGGCCGAGATGTGGTGGGACAAGATCAAAAACAGCACCGCCCGTTTTGAAAATCTTCAAGTGACAAATTTTTCCGAGAAAGACACGGCTGAACTGGCAAAACTGGCAAGCCGCGCGATGAAGCTCCAGGTAAATATTCAGGACGGCGAGGTGATGGTCAGCGTTGGTGACAGCATCGTTTACGTTACCCCGTCAAAATGGAAGAGTGCCGCATAACTCACGGGTTTCAGGCACAAAAAAGGGGTTGAGTTGCTCGGGTGCCGATCATGATCAGATCCGGCTCACCCGATGTCCGCACTCAAAAAGCCGCGCTGCAGCGCCGAGAGTTTCCGCGGACTGCAACTTCGGGCCAAAAGTGACAGTCGGCCATAAAGGCCGAAAGTCCCAAGCGTGTTCGAACCGGACCAGCACGGCTTGCGGTTGCTCAAAGCCGGCACTGCAAAGCTGCAATTTCAGGCAAGGCGCATCTGCCCGCCCTGCCCCGGTGCGCCTCACATATTGGTATAAACCGGCCCCTCGCCGCCCTGTGGCGGCACCCAGTTGATGTTCTGGTTGGGATCCTTGATGTCGCAGGTCTTGCAGTGCACACAGTTCTGCGCGTTGATCACGAAGGTCGGTGTGCCGTCCGTCTCGATCCATTCATAGACGCCTGCCGGGCAATACCGATTGGAAGGCCCGCCATAAACGTCCAGTTCCGAGGTCTTCTGCAGCGCCATGTCCTTGACCTGCAGGTGCACCGGTTCGTTTTCCTCATGGTTGGTATTGGACAAAAACACCGAGGACAGCCGGTCGAAGGTCAGCACCCCGTCAGGCCTTGGATAGTCGATCTTCTTGTGCTGTGCCGCAGGCTCCAGCATTGCATAGTCCGGCTTGCCGTGGCTCATCGTGCCGAATGGCGAAATGCCGAACAGGGTGTTGAGCCACATGTCGAGCCCGCCCAGCGCCACGCCGCCGATGGTGCCGAGTTTTGACCATAGCGGTTTGACGTTGCGCACCTTCTTCAGATCCGCACCGATCTCGGAACTGCGCCAGGCGGCGTCATATCCGTCCAGCGTATCCTGCGCCCGGCCAGCCGCAATCGCTTCGGCCGCATGTTCCGCCGCCATCATCCCCGACAGCACTGCATTGTGCGATCCCTTGATGCGGGCAACATTGACGAAACCGGCCGAACAACCGATCAGCGCGCCGCCCGGGAAGACAAGCCTGGGCACCGACTGCCAGCCGCCTTCCGAAATTGCTCGCGCGCCGTAACCAATCCGCTTGCCGCCCTCGAACACCGGAGCAATCGACGGATGGGTCTTGAAGCGCTGGAATTCCTCGAACGGGGAAATCCACGGGTTCTTGTAATTGAGGTGAACGACGAAACCGACCGCCACCTGATTGTCTTCGAGGTGATAGAGGAACGATCCCCCGCCGGTCTTCATGTCAAGCGGCCAGCCGAACGAGTGCTGCACCAGGCCCGGTTTGTGATGCTCGGGCTTGACCTGCCACAACTCCTTGAGACCGATGCCGTATTTCTGCGGATCGCGGTCCTCGTCCAGTTTGAACCGGGCAATCAGTTGCTTGGCCAGAGAGCCGCGGACGCCCTCGCCAATCAGCACGTATTTGCCCAACAGCGCCATGCCGCGGGCGTAATTGGGACCGGGTTCGCCATTGCGCTCGACGCCCATGTCGCCGGTCGCCACACCGATGACCGCGCCCTCGTCATTGGTCAGGATCTCCGTGGCGGCAAAACCCGGATAGATCTCCACCCCGAGCGCCTCGGCGCGATCACCAAGCCACTTGGTCACATTGGAAAGCGATACAATGAAATTGCCATGATTGTTCATCAATGGCGGCATCAGGAAATTCGGTAGCCGCACCGAACCGGCCGGCCCAAGCACAAGAAACTGATCAGCGGTGACCGGCGTCTTGAAAGGATGATCGGGATCATCGCGCCAATCGGGTATCAGCTTGTCGATTCCGACAGGATCGACCACGGCGCCCGACAGAATATGCGCGCCGACTTCGCCCCCCTTCTCCAGAACAACAACTGTCAACTCCGGATTGATCTGTTTCAGCCGGATCGCCGACGAAAGGCCCGCCGGACCAGCGCCGACAATCACCACATCAAATTCCATGCTTTCGCGTTCAGGAAGCTCAGCAATATCGTTCATCGGAAATCCTCATCTCTTCATCAGACCGGCGCCGAAACAGCCCTGGCGCGCCAGGCAACTTCAACTCCGGCTTTGACACGCTCCCCTGACAGTCCCGACTGCCCGTTTCACTGTCCGGTCCACCCAATTGGCCTTGCGGCCGATTCCCCCTGTCATGACAAATGACACGCGCGAAGTCGAGCCGGAATTCGACAGGCTACGCTCTGTTGCGTATCAAATGCTGACGCTTACGTAAACGTAAATGACAGATACAGTCTCTGCGTCTCAGCGCTGTGAAGACGCAAAGGCGGCAGACAGGTACCCCGGCAGGTATCGACGACCGGCGTCAAAAATGGACACAGAGCTGGACCGGCACCGTGAAATCGCCTGGAGTTACCAAACGCTTCAGCCTGCGCGGGCAAACATCGGATGCATCGACAAAACCAGCACCGCGCCGATGATGGTTCCATTTGTGCCAGGCAACGGCGTCATCCGGCAATTGACCGCGAACAAGCGTCCACAGGTATCGGGAATCTCATAATCGTAAGAAACACATGCGCCGCCAAAACATTGATCGAGACGCGGTTTGGCCCGTTCTTCAAACCGTTCCATATCTATGATTTCGAACAGCGGCTTGCCGACAAAGTCAGAAGACCGTTTCTCATGAAAATCGGCGTTGCGCTTGTTGCAATAGATATAGCGATAGTCGAGCCCGATTATCGCCACCCGCTCCCGCAAACAATCCAGCGCCAGTTCGTGCACAGACGGGTCGTAAACGTCCAGCACAGGAAGATACGCCAATCCCGGCATTCCCGGCTTCAAGCCCGTATCAAAATCATATAGCGCTCGAACAAGGAGGTCATCGCGTCGGTGTAACGCCAGACACTGCTGCCATCTTCACAATTTCGCTGCGCAAGCCTTTTGAAAAAACCGATCTGAGCTGAAATCTCGCTGCGGCTGTGAACCCGCAACGCAAACAACCGGTCTATCAATGTCTGGATCCGGGCATCAATCCTGTCAACCGCGGCTTCGTCCTCATGACACGCCGCTGCAAGAAGCTGCTTCGCCAGACGTTCATATTCTTGGACAAGTCGAGACAGCATCTAAACCCAGCCCTCATGCGGTTCTCTTGCAGGATTGCCTCCACGACAAGAAATACGACCTGCCGGCAAGTCACCATACATTCTTGCTTCGACCTGAGGCTATACTTGATTGCGTTCACCAAAAAAACACGCGACAGCATCTCAGTATGAGCGACGAAATTCTGTTTGGCGCAATTGATGTCTATCCCAATATATTTGCTCATTCAATGACAAGGCCACCTCCGGGTCGATCCGGAAGCATCGCTTCACGACAATGGTGCAATCGGGGAATATGCCGGAATGATATTGGTCATGTAATTGTACGGCTGCTGGTTGGCGTTGTCTTACTGCGCAGCCCGCTCCGCCAGCTTTGCCAGGTCAGGCACATCCAGATGCCGGTTGTTGCGAATATGGATGATGCCGTCCTTGCGCAACTTGGTCATCTGCCGGCTTACCGTCTCAATGGTCAGGCCAAGAAAATCGGCAATATCTGAGCGAGTCAGCGGCAATTCGAAACTGGCAGACTCACTTTCCGATTCCGGATCGATATGAGTGGCGATCAGGTACAAAAGACTGGCCACTTTTTCCGATGCCGTCTTTCGTCCTAGCGTCAGCATCCAGTCGCGGGCCTCGTCCAGTTCCTTCAAGGTTTGCTCGAGCAGCCTGTGCTCGAGTTCCGGCGTATCCCTGATCATTCTGTCGATCAGCGTCTTGGGAAAGCTGCAGACATTGACGTCTGTGGCGGCATCGGCGGCAATACTGCTGTCAATCCGAAACGGGCGACCTAGAAAATCGGGCGCAAATTGCAGACCGACAATCTGCTGCCTGCCGTCTGCCATCATTTTAGTCAGCTTCACCACGCCCGAGATGATATTCGCGTAGTTGCTGGATTCCTGGCTTTCCCCGATAAGCTGGGAGCCTATAGCAACGTGTTTGCGTGTCGATTGCTTGTTCAGGGTAATCAACTGACTGGCGGACAAAGCGCCGCACACACCCCGGTGACGCGCTTCACATGCCCGGCACAAAACTGGAATTTCAGAATTGTGGATGTCTTTGCGTTGCGCGTCCATCAAGCCCTCAATGCCCGCAGGGGCAACCTGCCGCCTGCATACCACAATACCCAGCTGCCTCCTCCATGGGCCACAAAGAACAGCGAGGTTTGATCAAAGTCAAGGCGCGCAGGCTTCACATAAGCAATGTACGCACTCAAGTATGGGAGATCGGTGAATGCGAAAAGATTTTCTCCGCAAACATGGTGGGCCGGCCCCACGCTATACCAGCTATCCGACAGCCCCGCATTTCCATGCCGGGATTGACGGCGATGTTTACGCGCGCTGGCTGCGGCAACTGAAGCCGGGGCAGACTGTATCTCTTTATATCCACATCCCCTGGTGCGACCGGCTTTGTTGGTTTTGCGGCTGCAACACCAAGCAGACCCTGAAATATGAACCGCTCACGACTTATCTGGCCGCTCTCACAAACGAGATCGAGACGATTTCGAGCCTGATAGATCCGGGCTGCCGGGTCACCGCGCTGCACCTGGGCGGCGGATCGCCGACCATGCTGCGCCCTGATGACATCGTGACGCTCAGCCAGACACTGCGCAACCGGTTCAATTTCGACGCCGATGCCGAAATCAGCGTGGAAATGGATCCCAACGACCTCACAGCCGACAGATATGACGCACTTGCTGCCATTGGAATGACCCGCGCCTCCATTGGTGTCCAGGATTTTGACGAAGAGGTACAGAAAGCCATCAACCGCGAGCAGACATTCGAACAGACCCGGGACGTCGTCGAACAGGTCCGGGCCCGCGGTGTCCGTTCGGTCAATTGCGACGTGCTCTACGGTTTGCCGCACCAGACCCGAAAATCCATGGACCGTACCATCAAGAAGGTTCTCTCCCTCACCCCGGACCGGATCGCGCTGTTCGGCTACGCTCACGTCCCGTGGATGAAAGCCAATCAGAAGATGATCGACGAGGCAGCGTTACCGGATGTGACGGAGCGGTTCGCTCAGATGAACCGTGCCGCCTCGTCACTGACCCTTGCGGGATACACCGCCATTGGCATCGATCATTTTGCGTTGCCTGCCGACAGCTTGGCGATTGCTGCAGCTTCCGGCGCGATGCGGCGCAATTTCCAAGGCTACACCAGCGACACCGCCGATGCGCTGATCGGCATGGGAGCCTCCTCCATAGGTCAGTTGCCGCAAGGTTATGTGCAGAACCAGCCATCGACTGGCGAATACCAGCGTCAGGTCAATCTCGGCCGGCTTCCAGTTGTGCGCGGCTTTGAACTTTCAACCGAAGACCGTATCCGCGCCCGCATCATCGAGTTGTTGATGTGCGATTTCGCCTTTTCCTTTGCCACCATCCGGCACGAATTCGGCGGCGCTGCGGAAAGCATCCTCGATGAAGCCGAGTATCTGGCTGGCTGCGACACCGATGGCATGATCGAATTCGCCGGCGGACTTTTCCAGATCACACAGAAAGGCAGACCTTTCGTGCGATCCGTGGCGTCCGCATTCGACGCCTATTTTGGCACCGGCACCGCCCGCCATTCCCTTGCGGTCTGATCGCCTCAGTCTTATCTGGTAATATCATTCGGGTCCGTTGGCCAATAGCGGGCAAAGAAGCCATTGGCTTTTGCGCCGGATTTTTCTATAGCTTCGCCCAAACTGTTATCCAATGAGGACATGAGCGTGACCGCAACTTTTGACAAGGTCGCCGACATCATCGCAGAAACAAGCGAGATTGACCGCGATTCCATCACCACAGAAAGCCACACGATTGATGATTTGGGCATCGACAGCCTGGATTTCCTCGACATTGTTTTCGCTGTCGACAAGGAATTCGGCATCAAGATCCCGCTCGAGCAGTGGACCCAGGAAGTCAATGACGGGAAAGCTTCGACAGAGGAATATTTCGTTCTTGGAAACCTTTGCACCAAGATTGATGAGCTGAGAGCAGCAAAGGGTTGAGGCCCGGCGCGGCGGGGCTTTTCCATGCAACTTGAATACTTCCAGATGATTGACCGCATTGTGGCGCTTGACCTTGAGCATGCCACTTTGGTTGCAAGCTCGAAAGTCCCCGACGCCAGCCCTGTATTCGAAGGCCATTTTCCCGGGATGCCATTGGTTCCCGGCGTCTTGCTGATAGAAACCATGGCTCAGGCCAGCGGCTTTCTGGTTCTCGCCAAGACCGGCTTTTCGGCAATGCCGTTTCTGATGACAGTGGATGGCGCCAAGATGCGAGATTTCGTCACACCCGGAACGGCTCTGGAGATCACTGCGACGCTGGAGCATGAGGGCTCCGGCTATGCTGTGACCAAGGCCAAAATCACCAGCGGTGGCAAGAAGGTGGCCGACTGTCAGCTCAAGCTCAGGACAGTTCCTTTTGATCAGGTTCCGCTTGCCGAAACAGTGCGCACCCGCGCCGGCGAAGTGGGACTTTTGAGCGCCATGGCGAATGCCACAGGAGACCGGCAATGACAGACAAGCGCCATGAGGTGGTGGTAACCGGCATCGGTCTGGTGACGTCCCTCGGGGTAGGACGTCAAGTCCATCACGATGTGCTGATGGGCGGTGCTGCGCCGGCCCGCAACGTCGACACTGACAGTTTTGCGCCCTACACGGTTCATCCTCTTCCCGAGATTGACTGGTCACAGCAGATTCCGCGCCGTGGCGACCAGCGCCAGATGGAAAACTGGCAACGGCTTGGCGTCTACGCAGCAGGCCTGGCTCTCGATGATGCGGGGCTCAAGGGTGACCTGGAGTCTTGCGCGTCGATGGACATGATCGTGGCTGCCGGTGGCGGTGAACGTGATATCGCCGTTGACACGCTGATTATCGAAGAAGGTCGCAAACGTAACGACCGGGAACAATTGCTCAACGAAAAATTGACCACCGAACTGCGTCCGACATTGTTTCTCGCCCAATTGTCCAATCTGCTCGCCGGCAACATTTCAATCGTCCACAAAGTCACCGGATCATCCCGGACCCTGATGGGAGAGGAAGGCGCGGGCATTTCGGCCATCGAGGTCGCCCATGCCCGTATATCCGCCGGACAGTCGACGCATTGCCTTGTCGGCGGCGCATTCATCGCTGAACGTATCGACATGATGATGGTGATCGAAGCAGTTCAGGGGCTCGGCAAGACCCCGGACAGACCGTTCTGGAACAGCGATGGATCGGCGAATGGCCTGAACCTGGGAACATCCGGCGCGTTTCTGGTCCTCGAATCACTCGAGCACGCCACTGCCCGCGGCGCCCATATCTATGCCCGCCTCGACGCAGTTGCAGCCGATCGCGGCTCGCGCGACCATGATCAGCTGGAGAACCGGTTGAACCGCCTGTCCGACGATACCGGCGCACCACAGACCGGTGCCGATACTGTGGTCTTTTGCGGAACCAGCGGCTTTCCGGATCTGGCAGCTCGCGAGCGGGCTTTCCTGAAATCACGGTTCCCGGCAGCGCCTGTGCGCACCGTCGGCGCCCTGTTCGGTCACTCCCTGGAGGCCCAATTCCCCACCGGACTGGCGCTTGCCTGCCTGACGCTTGACGCCGAGGGGCCAATTAGCCCCTTCGCGGCCGGCGACGACGGCACCGCCTCGACTGCTGCCAATTCGGCGATCGTAACCACGATTGGTCACGCTCGCGGCGAAGGCATCGCCCGCCTGACGAGAATGCCATGAGACGGAGACAATCATGAGCAAAGCCGCCTACAAGGACCATCTGGGCCGCCCGCTGGTAGCAGTCACCGGCATGGGCGTCGTCTCGTCTCTGGGCCAGGGTATCAAAGACAACTGGGCCGCACTGACCGCGGGCAAATCCGGGATCCATCCGATCACCCGGTTTCCGTCAGAGGGCTTGTCCACACGGATCAGCGGCACCGTCGATTTCATCGACATCCCGGTTTCCAATGCGGTCGAACGCTCTTTCGCGTTTGCTCGGGAGACCACCATTGAAGCGCTCGCGCAAGCCGGTCTTTCCGGCGACTTCGGCGGTCCGCTTTTCCTCGCGGCGCCTCCGATTGAACCGGAATGGAGCGCGCGCTTCGAGCTTGGCGACCGCGTGCAGCCCGACGCGATGACCGGAAACGCCTATGAGCAATTCCTCACCGTGTTGCGCGAACAAGCCGACCCGCAATTCCATGAAGCGGTCTTGTTCGGGGCCATTTCGGAGCGTCTGGCCGATAGGTTCGGAACCCGTGGACTGCCTGTCACGCTGTCGACGGCCTGCGCATCCGGCGCAACCGCCATCCAGCTTGGCGTCGAAGCTATCCGCCAGGGACGTGTTGACCGCGCGCTGAGCGTGGCTACCGACGGTTCGGTCAGCGCCGAAGCGCTGATCCGGTTTTCACTGCTCTCTGCGCTATCAACCAACAACGACCGGCCCGAGAAGGCTTCCCGCCCCTTCACCAAGGATCGCGACGGATTCGTGATTGCCGAGGGAGCTGCAACACTGGTGCTCGAATCGTTGGAGACAGCCATCGCTCGCGGCGCGCGGGTTCTGGGCATCATCAGCGGCTGCGGCGAGAAGGCCGACGATTTCCATCGCACCCGCTCTTCGCCCGGCGGCGCACCGGCGATCGCCACCATTCGCGCGGCTCTGGCAGACGCCGGGATATCTGCCGATGAAATCGGCTATATCAACGCCCATGGCACCTCGACCCCCGAAAATGACAAGATGGAATATCTGTCATTGTCGACCGTGTTCGGCGACCGTATGGCCAATGTACCGGTATCATCCAACAAATCGATGATCGGCCATACGCTGACCGCGGCGGGCGCGGTGGAGGCGGTATTTTCCCTGCTGACCATTTCGACCGGCGTTCTTCCGCCCACCATCAATTACGACAATCCGGACCCTACAATCCCGCTCGACGTGGTCCCCAATGTCAAACGCGACGCCACGGTCACCAGCGTTCTGTCCAACTCTTTCGGCTTTGGCGGACAAAACGCATGCCTTGTCATGTCGGCTGAACCCGCTTAAGGCATGTCGCACTCCGGCGATCCTGCGGCATTGCCGGTCAAACATCCATTCAAGGTGTGAGCGAACAAGCGTGGCGCCCACCTGGATCCCGGCGTTTGGGCTCCACCTGTAAAGACATTGGCGGCCGACAGGGCTCCGCCATGCGGCGAAGGACACTATCCATGCGGGCATTGCAGCTTATCGAAGATCGCAAGCTTGAAACGGTGGACTTGCCGCCGCCGCCGCCGCCGGGCATCGGCGAAGCCACTGTTTCCATCAAGGCGGTTGCGCTCAACCATATTGATGTCTGGGGTTGGCGCGGCATGGCCTTTGCCAAACGCAAGATGCCGCTGGTAATCGGCGCCGAGGCATCAGGCGTGATTGATGCGGTTGGCCATGGCGTCTCCGGTCTGGTTCCCGGCCAGTTGGTTGCAATCTACGGCGCACGCACATGCGGGCTGTGCCGTCCCTGCCGCGAAGGCCGCGACAATCTTTGCGAACACGTCAGCGGCGTTCACGGCTTCCATCTCGATGGCTTTGCCCAGGAAAAGGTCAATCTGCCGGCCCGGCTTCTGGTGCCCGCACCTCCCGGTGTCACAGCCATCGGCGCGGCTGTCACACCGGTGACCTTCGGCACAGTCGAACACATGCTGTTTGACAATGCCAGACTCGAGCCTGGTGAAACCATCCTCGTTCACGCCGGAGGATCGGGCATAGGATCCGCCGCAATCCAGCTCGCCAAGAAGATCGGCTGCACCGTTATCACCACCGTCGGCTCCGATGCGAAGATCGAACCGGCCAGGGCATTGGGCGCGGACCATGTGATCAATTACCGCGAAGACCGTTTCGAGGGTGTGGTTCGCAAACTCACCAAGAAACGCGGTGTCGATGTGGTGTTCGAACATGTCGGCGCTGACACATGGGCAGGCTCGATGCTGTCGCTCAGGCGCGGCGGACGGCTGGTGACTTGCGGCTCGACCTCCGGCGTCTCCACCCAGATGAACCTGATGATGTTGTTCCAGCAACAGCTCAAATTGTTCGGGTCGTTTGGCTGCCGTATGGAAAACATGGCCAATGCCATGCAGAAAATGGCCGCCAACCTCGTCGATCCGGTCATTGATACGGAAGTCGGTTTTGACGATATTTCCGTCGCCCTGGCCCGCATGGAAGACCGCGATGTCTTCGGCAAAATCATTCTCAAGATGGATTAAGGTCAACGAACCGGCACATGGCAAGTCCCCTCCGCATGGCGCTGACGCGCATCATCATCGCAATGCGACGCGCCAGGGACTGGCTGATCGCGAAAACCATCTTCGGCGTATTGCGGGTGATCTCGCTGTTTCCCGCGGACAAGGCGATTGCACTCGTCGATTATCTCGCCCGGCGGATCGGCCCGTTGACGTCACGCCACAGGCTGGCGATGGCCAACCTTTCAAGGGCCTATCCGGAAAAAACCGAAGCCGAACGGCATGAGATCGCCATCGAAATGTGGGGCAACATGTCCCGGCTTGCCGCGGAATATGTCTTTCTCGACCAGCTTTTCGATTACGATCCGGCAGCCACCGAAGCTGGACGAATAGAAGTCGACGGCATCGAAAACTTCATCAGGCTTCGCGACACCAAAAAGCCGTTCATCGTCTTCACCGCACATACCGGCAATTTCGAACTGTTGCCGATCGCGGCGGCGGCCTACGAACTGGATGTGATGGCGTTGTTCCGTCCGCCCAACAATCCCTATATCGCCAAGAGGGTGCTTGCCGCACGCCGCACATCGAGGGGGCATTTGGTGCCCTCGCGCGCCGGAGCCGCTTTCACACTGGCGCGGCGCCTGGAAAGCGGCGGCGGCGTCGGAATGCTGGTTGACCAGAAATTCCACAAGGGCGAGAAAACAACGTTTTTCGGACTCGAGGCCCACACAAATCCGCTGCTGGCCAAGCTGGTGCGGCAATATGAATGTGACGTTTATCCGGCGCGAGCCATCCGCCTTCCCGACGGTCGCCACCGGCTGGTTGTCGAGGCACCGATCGAAATCCCGCGCCGTCCGGATGGCAAGGTCGATGTTGCGGCCACGGCGCAATTGCTCAACGACAAGGTCGAAGACTGGGTGCGCGAATACCCGGGTCAGTGGCAATGGTTCCATGACCGCTGGCAGATCAAGTATCAGCTTAAAGCGTTGAAGATTTCGCAAAGCCCGAAATGAATTTGGCCCGGTGTCGAACCGGGCCAAAGAAGCATTTGAGGGGCTGCCCCCTTCCAGACAGGACACGGCGGCACAGCCTGAGCGGCTTTCCGCCCTTCCGCAACGGTTTTGTTTAGCGCTTCACCACGATGCGGGTGTTGCTGTTTCCGGTCTTTTGCACCAGCGAGAAAAATTTCGCCGCATGTTCCGGCGCCAGCCGCACACAGCCATGCGAGGCGACGCGTCCGAGCCGTTTGGTGTCGTAGGTCGCATGCACAGCGTAACCGCCATGATAGAACACTGCATAAGGCATTGGCGCGTTGTTGTACTTGCGCGACCGGTGATGCCGTGAGAGCCACTTGGCCGTATAGGTTCCGGTCGGCGTCGAGTATCCCTTGCGGCCGGTCGAGACAGGCCACTTGTATTTCACCTTGCCATTGTGGGTTACAACCATAGTTTGCGATGAAATATCGACCTTCGCCACAAGCTTGGCGGCAAATGCCGAAGCCGACGAGAATGGCATAAGTGCAAGGGCCAATACCCCTGCCAAGAAAAGATTACGCATGTTTGTTTCCCCAGTTACCCTGAACCAAATTATACTAGAACAAGTCTAATCTAAACAGGTGACTTCATGAGTTAAAGTTAAAATGCATGATCGCATTCTAACAATTAATCTAGGTCATTGATTTTACTGAATTAAAATGAAACAACAAAGCCCGCCAGAACCATCAGCGCGAGGCAGTCGCAGGCACGCCGGTATATCGCAAGCCCGTCCAGAATGTCCCGCGCCCCCGCTTGCGGTCGGCCCGAGCCGTTCAAACCGGTCTCCATCACCACCTCTCCGCCGTAGCGGCGCGGACCGCCCAGCACAAGATCAAGTCCGCCCGCCATCGCGGCTTCCGGCCACCCTGCATTGGGCGAACGATGCAGTCCCTGATCTTTCAGTGCCGAGTCCGCGGCCCTTTGCAGGGAGGTCCACCCGTTGACCATTCCCGCTCCGGCCGCAATCAGCAGCGCCGACAAACGCGATGCCGGCCAGTTGGCAAGATCATCCAGCTTCGCCGCCGCCCGGCCGAAATCCCGGTGCCGGTCATTGAGATGTCCGATCATCGAATCGGCGGTATTGAGCATCTTGTAAGCTAGCAGCCCGGGCAGCCCCAACAGCGCGAACCACAGGACAGGGGCGACGGTTCCGTCTGAAAAATTCTCGGCAAGGCTTTCGATCGCTGCCCTCGAGACCCCGGCCTCATCCAGTGCTTCCGGGTCACGCCCGACGATCATGGAAACCGCCTTGCGACCTCCAGCCAGCCCGTCCCGGCAAAGTCCGGTAGCCACAGCGGCGACATGATCGGCAAGGCTCTTCTGTGCCAGAAAGACGCTTACCGTCAGGACCTCGAGCAGCACGCCCGCAGCGCCAAGCCGATCGAACACACTGGCCAGGACCCAACCGACCAGCGCCGCGAGCAAAAGCAGACCGACAATCGCGATGCGTCCCTTTTGGCGGCGAACACCCGGGCTGTCTCCTGCCCGGTTGCATCGCTTGTCGGTAAATCCGATCGCTTGACCGAAAATCACAACAGGATGGCTGATCCGGCGCCACAACCAGTCGGGATCGCCAATGAGGCGATCCAGCACCAGCGCAGCGAGAAGAACCGGCAAATGCCCCATCACGAAGCCCGGGCACCCGCAAGCCGCAATGTTTCGCGAAGCCTGACGGCGGACAGTTCATCAGGCGCCAGTCCGATACGGATCCGCGACGGGCTGTGATCAAACGCCCGCACCAGCACCTTGTGACTGGCGAGTGCTTCGCGCACCGCAGCGCCATCGCCCACTTCGCAATAGAAAAACAGCGCCGTCTCGCCGACAATCGGCACGCAGGCCTTGTTGAGAGCCGATCTGGTCATCGCATTGGCTATTTCGATCTTCCTGCGCAGTTCCTCAACCAGATCAATGCGTGAAAAGGCATGCGTTGCGATCGCCAGCGCCGGGCCGGAAACCGCCCATGGGCCGATCCGTTCGTTGACGATTGCCGCCAAACGCGGTTGCGCGAAAACAAAGCCGAGCCGCAATCCCGCAAGACCAAAGAACTTGCCGAAGGATCGCAGCACAACGAGGTTGGGTTCCATCCCCGCCGCTCCGGCCATCGACAGGTCCTGACGCATGTCGGCAAAGGCTTCGTCGATGATCACCAGCTTGCGACGATGCGCCCGGGCAAAGCCGAACACATCATCGCGCGGTGTTTCCCGCCCGTCGGGATTGTTGGGGTTCACCAGAACCACGGCATCCGCCCCGGTGCCCGCGGCTGCTTCGAGCGTCCTGATCGGCTCGACGGAAACATTCATGCGATGATAGGACTGCTCATACTCCGCAAAGGTCGGCGAAACGATCGCAACCTTTTCGGCATCCGGTGTGAGCCACGGAAGCAACTGGATCGCTGCCTGTGTGCCTGGAACGGCCACCGGCATCACCGAGCCGCCATAGTGCTGCATCGCCAGGTCGCACACCTGCAGCACTTCGGCCTGTTCCGGCAATCGCCGCCAGCTATTGAGTGTCAGTTCCGGCAACGGCAGGGTGAACGGACTTATCCCCGTCGACAGATCGAGCCACTCGGAAGCCGTTCCGCCATAGCGCGCCATGGCTTCTGAAAGCGCGCCGCCATGGGCGATCGGTTCGCTGCCCGGGGTCATCGCCTAGTCCATCCGGTCAATGACATGCATGAAAGATCCCGCAACATTGCCACGCTTGAGGCCAACTACCCCCTGATCCGCACCCAGCGCATCCCGCGCCGAAAACAGCCGGTCCGCTTCGCCTTCGGACACGGTGGTGGCGTAGTGGAATTCGTGCGCCGAGAGCTCCATGGGCCAGAAAAAACCCGGCAATGGGGTTAGCTGCCGGTAGCCCAGATGCCGTTTCTTGTCGGCAAAACTGGTCACCAGCGGCAAGGCACCCAGCATTTCATGCCGCGTTCCCTCGGCATCAATCAGCCCGTCGCCAAGCACCATATAGCCTCCACATTCGCCATAGACGGGAATGCCGCGACCGATGGCCGAATGCGTGCCGGACTTGAACCGGGCCGCGCCGGAAATTGCGCCGGCATGCAGTTCAGGGTATCCGCCGGGCAGGATCACGGCGTCGCAATCATCATCCGGCGCTTCATCGGCAAGCGGCGAAAAGAACGAGATTTCGGCGCCCCGCCGCTGCCATCCAAGCAGCATGTGTTCATAAGCAAAGGCAAACGCGATATCGCGCGCCACCGCGATCTTTTGACCCGGCGGAGGCAACCGGCGAATATTGGCCGGCGCAGGTGACGATACCGCGCGCTTTGCCAGCTTGATGAGCTTGTCGATATCGACACGAGCTTCGATCAGGTCGGCAGCAGCGTCGATCAACATTGCAAGCCTTGCGTTCTCGCCCGCCTGCACCAGTCCCAGATGGCGCTGTGGCGTAACCAGTTTGTCTTCGTTCGGCAGCGCGCCGAGCACATCGATACGCGCGTTCTCCAGTGCCTGGCGCAGCATGCCTTCATGCCGGGCGCTCGCCACGCGGTTGAGGATGACGCCGGGGATGAGAATGTCTGGATGAAAATTGGCAAAGCCCCGCGCCAGCGCCGCCACCGAATGGGACATGCTGGAGCAATCGATCACCAGAACGACCGGCAGGCCCAGCAATCCGGCAAGGTCCGCAGCCGATCCAGATCCGTCCGCCGCGCCATCAAACAGCCCCATCATCGCCTCGATCACCAGCATGCGTCCGCCTTGCGATTGCAGCGACGCATTGGCGAGCAGCAGGTCGCTGCGCATTGCCCACGGATCATAGTTGAGACAGGTTGCGCCGCTCGCCGCTGCATGGAATGCAGGGTCGATATAGTCCGGACCGGCCTTGCCCGGCGCCAGCGAAACCCCGCGACGCTTCAAGGCCCTGAGAAGTCCCAGAGTCACTGTCGTCTTGCCCGAACCCGATTGAGGCGCGGCAATCATCAAGCCCGTCATGCACTGTCCTTCTGCGCGTCGGCGCGGTGTCCCATGGGGTCGGCGGTCAGCACCCGGCCGGCAGCCGCTCCCATCCAGTCAAGCGCCGGGCGGAGCCGCACCACCTGCCCGACCACGACGATCGCCGGCGGCTGCAATCCGGACGCGGCGACATCGTCGGCCGCCCGGGCGAGCGTGGTTTCAAGCACGTTCTGCGCCGCTGTCGATGCATCGGTGACAAAAGCGACGGGTTCGTCGGCGACCCGGCCCGCATCCATCAGCCGCGCAGCGATGGTGGAGATGTGTTTCATCGCCATGTACATCACGATCACCTGGCTACCGCGCGCCACACCATCCCAGTCAATCCGGTCCGGCACCAGGCCGGAGGAATCATGCCCGGTCAGGAAGGTGACGGTGTGGTTGGTGTCGCGGTGCGTCACCGGAATGCCGGCATAGGCCAGCCCGCCGATGCCGGCGGTAATCCCCGGCACGATACGGAACGGAATGTGGTGCTCGACCAGCGTCAGCGCTTCCTCGCCGCCACGCCCGAACACGAACGGATCTCCGCCCTTGAGCCGCAACACGCGATTGCCCTCGCGCGCGAGTTCGACCAGTCGCAGCGAAATGTCACGTTGCTTGGCCGAGGGCTTGCCACCGCGTTTGCCGGCATATTCCAGTGCCGCACCGGTACGCGCCAGCTTGAGGCAATCGGCGTTGACCAGCGCATCGTGAACGATCACATCGGCCTGGGCGAGCGCATTGGCGGCGTGCAGCGTCAGCAGGCCGGGATCGCCCGGTCCGGCACCCACCAGCCACACCTCGCCCGGTTTCATCTGCGGCAGATCTTTTTGCCAGTCGCTCATGCTTTTCCGTTCACGCTCGCAGGCAATTGCTGCAAAATACCATGGGTTACACCCGTATCAATCGCACTCTATAACGGCAACAGGCAAGACACGACCGAGAACTGCGACATGGACACTGGCGAAAACGAAATCAGGCTGGAAAAACCCGCCACGGCACTGCGCCGCGGCTGGACCACCGGCGCCTGCGCAACCGCCGCAACCAAGGCAGCGCTCACGGCATTGCTCACCGCCGACTTTCCTGACCCTGTCGAAATCACCCTGCCAAAAGGCGAGACCCCGAGCTTTGCGCTTGCCCGCGAAACCATCAGCGGGACCTGTTCCATGGCAGGCATCATCAAGGACGCCGGCGACGACCCGGACGTCACCCACGGCGCGCTTGTCATGGCAAGTGTGCGCCGCTTGCCCGAAGCGACCGGCATTGTCTTCAAGGCAGGCGCAGGCGTTGGCACAGTCACCAGGGCCGGCCTGCCGATTGCGGTGGGCGAAGCAGCCATCAACCCGGTTCCCCGCCGCATGATGAGCGAAGTGGTCACGGCCCTCTGCGAACAGTACGGCGTGCCAGTCGACATCGAAATCGAGATCGCCATCGAAAACGGCGCCGAGCTTGCCTTGCAAACCTGGAACCCGCGGCTCGGCATCATCGGCGGGCTTTCGGTGCTCGGCACCACCGGTATAGTCCATCCCTATTCCTGCGCCGCCTGGATCCACTCGATCCATCGCGGCATCGATGTCGCCCGCGCCGAGGGTTTCGCCCATGTGCTGGGCGCCACCGGTTCAAGTTCGGAAAAGACCGCGCAGACATTTCATCGCCTGTCCGATCTGGCCTGCCTCGACATGGGTGATTTCGCCGGCGGCTTGCTCAAATATCTCCGCGCCCATCCAGTACCACGCCTGACCATCGCCGGCGGTTTCGCCAAGATGTGCAAGCTGGCGCAAGGCGCGCTGGATCTGCATTCCGGTCGCAGCCAGGTCGACATGGAATGGCTGGCGGCACATGCTGTGGAACTGGGTGCTCATGTAGAATTGAGGGGCCGGATTCTGTCTGCCAACACCGCGATGGAAGCACTTGAATTGACTCGAGATCAGGGGATCGACCTTCCTTCCATCGTCGCAGCAAGAGCCCGTGCCGCCGCGCTTTCAACATTGCGCGGCGCGCCGGTTTCCGTCGACGTCATGGTCACCGATCGCGCCGGAGCGCTGCTCGCTCATGCCGAATAATCCAGAGCCATCAGAAACCATCCTGATTCTGGGCGGCACACGGGAAGCCGCGGATCTGGCCAGAGAATGGGTTGCAGCAAACCCCGAAGCCCGGATCATCACCTCGCTTGCCGGTCGCACAAGGGAACCCGCGCCGCTTGCCGGCGAGCTCCGCACCGGCGGCTTCGGCGGAGTTGAGGGACTGGCCCGCTATCTGCGTGAGACAGGCGTGACACGCCTGATCGATGCCACCCACCCCTTCGCCCGCCAGATCAGCGCCAATGCCATGGAAGCCGCCAAACTCGCCGGAGTGCCGCTCGACATCCGCACCCGCACTCCATGGGCAAGACAACCCGGCGATGACTGGATCGAAGTCGAAACACTGGAAGCCGCCCGCGACGCGATCCCGCCCAACTCCCGTGTGCTGCTGGCATTGGGCTCGCAGCATATCGGCCTGTTCGCCGTCCGCGACGACGTGCATTTCGTCGTCCGGATGATCGACCCGCCGGAGCAGCCGCTTGATCTGCCCGATCACACCTTGGTGCTGGGACGCCCCGGCGACACGCCGGCAGTGGAAACGATGCTGCTGATCGCGCATTCCATCACCCACATTGTCTGTCGCAATTCAGGCGGCAAGGCGGCTTACGCCAAAATCGAAGCAGCGCGGGAATTGGGGCTGCTGGTAATCATGGTTGGGCGGGGCTGATCGAGGCGATTACGCCACCTTCGCCTTCTTCTTTTTCCCGACATTCCTGAGCACGTGCGAGTACTCGGAATTGTAGAGGTCGCTGTCGCGGAAGCTGACGTCGCCGAACACCTTGCCGACCATGATCAGCGCCGTGCGGGTGATCTTGTGCTTGCGCACCTCTTCCTTCATGCCTTCCAGCGTGGTGCGGATAAACAGCTCGTCCGGCCAGGTGGCGCGGTAGGCGATCACCACCGGACAATCCGCGCCGTAGTAAGGTTCCAGCGACCGGCGCACATTATCGAGATTGCGGATCGACAGATGGATGGCGAGCGTCGCGCGGGACTGGCCGAGAATTTCCAGTTGCTCGAATTCCGGCATCGACGACGCCTTCATGCCGGTGCGGGTGATGATCACCGTCTGGGCGATCTCAGGCAGTGTCAGCTCTGTGGCGAGCCTTGCGGCAACCCCGGCAAAGGCCGGCACGCCCGGCACCACTTCGTAGTCGATACCGAGCGCATCGAGCCGCCGCATCTGCTCGGCCACCGCGCCATAGATCGCCGGATCGCCCGAATGCACCCGCGCCACATCCTGACCGGCTTCATGGGCTGTTTTCATATCGGCAATGATCTCGTCGAGATGCATCGGCGCGGTGTCCTTGACCAGCGCGTCTTCCGGCGCGGCGTGCACGATCTCTTCGGGCACCAGCGAACCGGCATACAGGCACACCGGGCAGCGCTCGATCAGCTTGAGCCCGCGTACGGTGATGAGGTCCGGCGCGCCAGGTCCGGCGCCGATGAAATAGACGGTCATGCCGCGTCTCCTGATATCTGTGTCCCAACATGTGCCATCGCGGTGCCTTCCTTGCGGGCGTAACCGCGCGGCGTGTAAACCCAGCTCCTGCCGTCGCCGGTTGCCACCGTCGTGGAATTGGATGAGCCGACCACCACCACGGTCAGCATGTCGACATCATCGACATTGAGCGAGCCGAGCGGGACGATGCGGATCAGCTCTCCCTCGCGCCCGAGATTGGTGGCAAGGATCACCGGCGTGGAAGTCGGGCGATGTTCGAGCAGCTTGTCACGCGCCCAGGCCAGTTGGGTGCGGCGCTTCCTCGACACCGGATTGTAAAACGCGATAACGAAATCGCCCTCGCCCGCCGCCGTCACCCGGCGCTTGATATCTTCCCAGGGCGTCAGCAGGTCGGACAGCGAGATGGTGCAGAAATCATGGCCCAGTGGCGCTCCCGCGCGCGCCGCCGCCGCCTGCAGCGCCGAGATGCCCGGCGAGACTGCAATCTCGATCCGGCGTGCTTGTGCCGTCAGGCCTTCCGGCCCGTCCGACTTGTCCAGGAGTTCGAACACCAGCGTCGCCATCGCATAGATCCCGGCATCACCGGAACAGACCAGCGCCACCGATTTGCCCTCACCGGCCAGCTCCATGGCGTGGCGCACCCGCGCCTCTTCCTTGCCCAGATCGAAATCGTGCCGCGTCTTGCCTTTGGTCAGCGGTCCGAGCAGATCAAGATAGAGCGAATAGCCAACCAGATCTGTCGATGCCGAAACCATTGCCGAGACTTCCGGCGAACGCCAGCCATTCGACCCAGGTCCGATGCCGACCACCATCAATTTACCGCGCGCCCTGCCCGGCAGGTTCGCCGCAGTGAAAGGCTCCACCGCCCGGGCAATGGCACAAGTGGCACGTTTGCTTTTGCGCTTCGCCGCAATCAATTCACCTGATGCCCCGACAGAGGCCAGTGCCGCACCTTCGGACACACCATGACAGCCAACTTCAGCAAACACGATATCTGACGGATGCTTCAGCCGAGGCGTTTGAGCTTCCAGCGTTGCCGCATCGAAGAACCGCGCCGAACAGCCAAAATGGCTCGCCACATGATGCACTGCCGCTTCATCGGCCTTCACATCAATCGACGCCACCAACCCGACCGACGCCGGAGACAGGCCTGCTTCGGTGAGACTTTCCAGCGCCAGTTTCAGCGCCTCGTCACCGTCAGCACCGCGTTCGCACCCGATGCCAAGCACAAGTGTCTTTGGATGGTACAGCAGTCCGTTGGCGGGTGGCGCAACAGCCGTGTCGGAAACAGCCAGAACCACGTCGCCATCGGTCGAAAATGTCAGCCCGCTCTCGGTGAGCCAAGATGCGTCGCCTTCAAGCCGCACGGTGCTACCTGCCACCAAATCAGCCATCACCCGCTTGGAGTCTTCTGGATTCGCCAGCACCCAGCCTTGCGGCGGCGCATCGAGTGCCACGCCGAATTTCAGATCGCCCGCCGTGGTGATGGCTGCAACCCCCTCAAGGAGTGCGGCGATCCGGCGCGCCAGATCATTGGCGCCATGATGACCGCCCAGTAGCGGAACCACAGCCGAACCGTCTTCGGCAACGACGAGCACAGGCGGCTCGCGCAGCTTGTCATTGAGGTGCGGCGCGAGAAGCCGGATTATCGCACCCGCCGCCATCAGTCCGATGATCGGCCGGCCCTGCCGGAACAAATCAGCCAGATGCGCGCCGGTATCGTCAAATCCAAGATCAGCGCCATCAGCAACGCGCCGGGCAAGGCCGTGCACCTCTCCGCCCAGAGCTTCGGCAATACGCCGTCCCGTCGGCAAGGCCGCATCCGAGAGAATGACAATCGCCGGTGATGTGGTCATGCTTTACTCCCGGGCAATGCGTGGATCCATTCCTCGCCGCCCTTGTAGATCAGGATCATCGAAAAATAGGGTGCGGTAACATCGGCGACGTCCGCGAGCGGCATCAGCCGTTCGGCCTCAAGCGACACCCGCTCGGCGTAAACAGCTTGATCCATCAGATCGAGCCGATCTATCAACGCCCGGATCCGGCCAAAGTGCCGTCCGACCTTGATGATCGCCGCCGCGTCGCAAAGCTCGAGCCGCGCGGCCATCGCCTCGTCATCCATCGGGCCCGGAATCACGCTCAACACATCGTTGCGCGCGGCCAATGGACGCCCAGCAGCACTTGCCGCTGCCATCATCGAAGACACACCCGGCACCACTTCGGTGGGATAGCGCGATGCAAGCCGTTCGAACACATACATGAACGAGCCATAGAAAAACGGATCGCCCTCGCACAAGACCGCAACGTCGCGGCCCGCATCAAGATGAGCAGAGATCTCCATGGAAGCCTTGTCATAGACATCGCGCGCCGGAAACCGTTCGGTACGCATTGGCATCACAATCGGGATCTCCAGCTGCCCTCCAGGCAAGTGCGGCGCGGCAATGGCACGGGCGAAACTCGGCCCTGTATCAGGCGCCGGCCAGGCGATCACCGGAACGCTCTGCAGGATTCTGTGCGCCTTCAACGTGATCAGATCCGGGTCACCCGGACCAAGTCCGACCCCGTACAATTTACCGTTCATGCATCCAGCCCTTTTGTTACCGACCAGAGCGTCACTGGCATCATCGGCTTCCAGCCGAGATAGCGACCCACCGGTTCGGCACGGCTCACCTGCATGCGGATCAGCTCACCGCCATGGACCGATTGCAGCGCGAACAAGCGGGCTTCGCCCTCCACCGTCACAGCGTTGGCGACCATGCGGCCGAACGGCTTGAGTGCGTCCCATGCGGCCTCGAACACTCCGTCATGGGAAATGCCGCCACCAATGAACACCGCATCCGGCATGTCCAGATTTGCCAGCGCCCCGGGTGCGGCGCCTGGCACGATATCGAGACCGGGAGTTCCCAGGACCACCGCATTGTGCGCTGTCATCGTCCGGCGTGCTTCATTGGATTCGATCGCGATTGCCCGGGCGCCGCGCGCCGCGCGCATCCATTCTATTCCGATCGACCCGCACCCCGCACCGACATCCCACAACAACCCGCCCGGCACCGGGCCAAGCCGGGCCAGGGTCGTTGCCCTGACTTCCCGCTTGGTTAGTTGTCCGTCATGCTCGAAGGCCTCATCCGGCAGTCCCGGAACAGCCGGCAGCAAAACCGCGCCCGGCTGGGCGACACAGACAATCGCCAGCGTGTTGAAATCGGCAAAGTCCGGCTTGTCGGCGGCAACCCGGTCGGCCCGCATGGTCTTGATGCGCTCATCTGGTCCGCCGATATGTTCAAGCACATGCATCTCGGACCGGCCATAGCCGCGTGCACTCAGGATCTGCGCCGCTTCCACCACCGTGCGGCCTGTCGAGGTCAGCGCAACGATACGCGCGTCCGGCTGCACATGCGCCGCCAGGCCATGCACCGAGCGGCCATGCAGCGAAATCATCGCCGCATCCTGCAGCGCCCATCCGAGCCGCGAGGCAGCGAGTGAAAATGCCGACGGCGACGGGATCACCCGCATCTCCGCCTTGTCGAGATCGCGCATCAGCGTCGCGCCGACGCCATAAAACATCGGGTCGCCGGTGGCGAGAATGGTGACTGGCGTTCCGCGCCGCGCCATCACCAGCGCGATTGTGTCCTTGATGCCAAAGGTCCAGGTAATGGTTTCCCGCTTGCCGCAATCGATCCGCGCCAGCACCCGTTCGGGCGCAAGGATGGTCTCGGCTGCGTCAAACAGCGTCCGCGCTAGCGGCGTCAGGCTGTCGAGCCCGTTGTCGCCGATACCGATGATGGTCAGCCACGGAGCCTTGGCTCCAACTTCGCTAGCCATGTCCTTCAAGCCCCCCGGCAATCGCGTTGACGGCCGAACTGGCCAGCGCGCTGCCGCCACGACGGCCCTTGACCGCGAGGAATTCGACACCGCGCGGATCGGCAATCAACGCATCCTTGCTTTCCACCGCACCGACAAATCCCACCGGCACACCGATGATGGCCGCGGGCTTTGGCGCGCCCGCATCGATCAGCTCCAGCAATCTGAACAACGCGGTTGGTGCGTTGCCGATGGCAATCACAGCACCCGCCATCCGCTTTGCCCACAGATCGACCTGCGCCGCCGAGCGCGTGGTCGCATCCCGCGCAGCGATCTCGCGCACTTGCGGATCGTTGAGCAGGCACAGCACTTCATTATCCGCAGGCATCAGCCGCGTGATTACCCCGTGACGCACCATCTCCACGTCGCACAGCACCGGGGCGCCAGCCTGCAGCGCCGCCCTCGCGGACGCGGCAAAGCCGTCGGACACGACGACATCACCCGCCAGATCCACCATGCCGCAGGCATGGATCATCCGCACCACCACCTCCTGGGAAGCTGCGTCAAACCGCATCAGATCGGCTTCTGCCCGGATGATGGCGAAGGACCGCCGGTAGATTTCGACCGGATCACGGATGGGGGCCGGAGTGCTCACGCTTCAGCTCTTCTTCTTGTCCATCGAGCGTGGCCCATGCGGATGATCTGCATGCGGATAGGGATGGTGATGATGGTCGTGGGAATGGTCATCACCATGGCTATGATCGTGATCATGGGAGTGCCCATGTTTATGACTGTGTCCATCATGGTGATGGTGATCATGCCCGTGCGCATGGTCATGATCGTGCGAATGATCATGCGCCGGTTCCAGCGAAGCCGGGCTCGCATGACTGTGCACCGGCGTCCACGGCAGGCCGTGCTCCTTGCAGAACTCTTCCTCACGGCAGGATGCATCGCAATCGCCCTTGCAGGGGCAATCTTCCAGACCGCCGCCGATGCCTTCCACATGATGGTGATGGCTTTCCTGCGGCAGCCCGACCTCGGCCTCGAAGCCCAGCACCTGCTCGCGGTATTTGCACATTTGGCAGTTCATCAGCGCCTCACCGTCGACGATCTCTTGCACCCGGTCCTGGAACGTATCCAGCACCAGCGGATGGTCGCTGAGATAGGATGCCTTGATGAACTGGATGTCGGGATGATTGGCCGCCACTTCATCCGTCTGCGAATAGATCCGCTTGACCAGCACGCCGGTGAACAGGAAATAGGGAAACACGATGATGCGCTTGTAGCCGAGCTTCGCAGCATGGCTCAGCCCCGGACCGACAAGCGGAAAGGTGACACCCGAATAGCAGGTCTCGGCCCAGCCGAAGCCAAAGCCTTCCCACAGCATCCGCGTCACCTTCGACGCGTTGGAATTGGCGTCGGGATCGGACGATCCGCGGCCGACCACCATCAGCAGCGTGTCGTGCAGGCCCACCTCGCCCAGTTCCTTGTTGGCCTTGTCGAGCGCCTGCTGGATGCGTTCGCCTGCGGCCCTGATCATTTTCAGGTCGATGCCAAGTTCGCGCCCGTAATTGATCACCATTCCGGAGTTTTGCGCCTGATAGGTATTGAGCACCGACGGGATGTCGTTCTTGGCGTGGCCCGCGGCAAACAGCATGCCCGGCACCGCCAGAACCCGGGTGACGCCCTTGGCGTGTAGCCGGTCGAGCCCTTCGGAAATCACCGGGTTGCAGAATTCCAGATAGCCATATTCAACCGGAATATCCGGATAGCGGGCCTTGAGCCCCTCCGCCACGGTAGCGAATTCCTTTGCCGCGTTCTGGTTGCGGCTGCCATGTCCGCAGACCATGATGCCGGTCTTGTCCGGAATTGCGCTGTCGCTCATAACTCAGGCCTCCGCCGCTTCGGGTTGCTTGTCGGCATCGGCTTCGTCAGCAGTGTCCTGGCTGGCCGTCTTGCTCTTGCTTCTCCGCTTGATCGCCCAGGCCGCCACCGCGGCGGCAGCCGCCGCAGCAGCCCAGCCGACCCAATGCGAATGACCCGCCAGATCGCCGACATGACCACCATGGGCGAAAGCGCTCTGCGCACTTGAAATCGAGACAATGAGAGAAAGGACAAGGGTTCGCATCGGGTAGCCTCCGGACAACGTGACATCTTCAGCACGATACGCCGGACAACAAAACGCTCCCCGCAGGTAGCATCCCGTCTGACCGAACCGGACAGCTCCGGACTTGGCTCTTGAATTAAGTCAGCCGCACCGGAATATCTCGCAGCCTGTTATCAGGCGCCGTCGCACATGGGCCTGTCTTAGGCGTTTGCCAATTGCAGGTCAAACGCCGATTGCGTCAATGCCGGGCCGATCTGCGCCGGAGCGGAAATTCTCAGCCAACCCCTGTCTCAGGAAAAACCCAACCGTCTGGCTGTGGCCTGAAATAGCTTCCGCTCGCGCTCGTCGACCTCGCCATCCGCCTGGGCAATGGCAGACAGATGGGCAAGGATTTCGCACTTGCGGGCCTCATCGAGGTCAGCCAGCATGTCGGCTGCCTGCGCATCGCTGGTCTCATAGCCGAATTCATTGAGATATTTCAGGATATCCGTCAGTTCTTCGCCGTTGAGGCCGAGAAGCCGGGTGCAGATCGCGGCAAACGCATCGGCTTCCGCCGGCTCCACACTCTTGTCGGCGAACGACATCCTGACCAGCAGCAACAGTTCCGCCGTGAGCACCGGGTCATGCGCGACCTTGCTCAGCGATGCATGATGGTCGAGAAATCCCCGAACCCGTTCGCCCAGCGAAGGTCTCTTGTCTGGCGCATCGGTATGTGGCGTATCGGTCATGACCTCGTCCTTTTCTGCCATAGTCATTGATCCGGGATCGAGCCCGAGCAGGCTTGCCATCCGGCGGATCATCTTCTCGTCGCGTTCATCGATCGTCGCGTTGGCACGCGCAATCCGCATCATGTCGTCAAGAAGGGTGCTTCGCGCCTTTGTGTCAAGCTGCCTGAGCAGCGAGAAGGCTTCGGCATCGCTTGATCGGGCGCGCGGTGAATCCAGCAGCACATGCAGGTCCGGCATGTCGCGCCGGCTGATGCCGAATTGCCGTTGGCAAATCCGCTCGAACGCCGTCAACTGTGACGGTTGCGCGATGCCATCGGCAAGCACCATTCGAAACAGCAGCAGCACCTCGGCCAGCGCGACCGGATTTTCCGACAATTGACCAAGTGGACCGGACCATTGCGGTTTGCGCTCCAGCATCCGCGCAATCGACGTCAGGAGGTTCATCATCGCAGCGGCCCCTCAACCTTGCACCGTTCCCCAGGGACTCCAAGGTAAACCCGCACTGCCGATTGTCCAGCCGATTGCCGCGTGCCATAGGTCCGGCATCGCCACCACCCTCTTGCCTCTCGCCAAACAGGCCGATCCATGGAAGACCTTACACTTGCGCTGACCCTGCTGCTTCTGGTTGCGGCCTTCATGGCGGGCTTTGTCGATTCGATTGCCGGAGGCGGCGGCCTGATCGCGCTTCCTGCTTTGCTGCTGGCCGGGTTTTCGCCGGTCGAGGCGCTTGGCACCAACAAGCTGCAGGGCCTGTTCGGCTCCGGGTCCGCCACCATCGCCTACGCCCGCAAGGGCCATGTCGACCTCCGCGCCCAATTCGGCCCGGCGCTGCTCGCTGCCGCCGGATCGGCGCTCGGGGCGATGCTGGCCACGCTCATTCCCGGTGATGTGTTCCGCGCTTTCCTTCCCTTCCTGCTGATCGCCATCGCGCTCTATTTCGGCTTCAAGCCCAACATGGGCGATATTGATCGCGCCCGTCGGTTGTCGCCCTTCCTGTTCGGTCTCGCGATCGTGCCGATGGTCGGCTTTTACGATGGCGTGTTCGGCCCCGGCGCCGGATCGTTCTACATGCTCGCCTTTGTCGCGCTGGCCGGTTTCGGCCTGCTCAAGGCCACCGCCCACACCAAGCTCCTGAATTTCGCTTCCAACATCGGCGGCTTCGCCGTGTTCGCCTTTGTCGGCGTGATTTCCTGGAAAATCGGACTGATGATGGGCGCCGCCCAATTCGCCGGCGCGCAAGTGGGCTCGCGGCTGGCGATGAAAAACGGCGCCAAGATCATCAAACCCTTGCTGGTCATCACCTGCATTGCCTTGGCGGTCAAACTGCTTGCCGACCCGGCAAATCCGGTCCGCGTCTGGTTCGGGGTCTGAGAGACCTAAAACACCGCCAGCAATATCGCGCCGGCGCCGATCATCGTTACACCCAGCCAGTTGAGCGCCGAGAGATGTTCACCCAGAAAGATCACGCCGAAGATCGCCACCAGCACGATTGACAATTTGTCGAGCGGCGCCACCCGGGCGGCGTCGCCGAGTTTGAGCGCGCGAAAATAGGCGAGCCACGAGGCGCCGGTTGCCAGACCCGACAGGCCCAGAAACAGCCAGGTCTTGAACGGGATCGATGACGGATGTCGCCACTTGCCGCTTACCGTCAGGATGGCGCCGAGCACCACGATGATCACGCAGGTGCGGATGAAGGTGGCGAGATCGCTGTCGATCTCGGCAATCCCGACCTTGGCGAAAATCGCCGTCAGGGCGGCAAACACCGCCGCCACCAGCGCCCAGAACTGCCAGCTTGCCGACAGGCTCATTGCCACCTCCTGTTTAGAACTCCACGCCGATCTGCGCTTTCACGCCCGAGCGGAACGGATGCTTGATCATCTCCATCTCGGTGACCAGATCTGCAAATTCGATCAGCTCTTCCTTGGCGTTGCGGCCGGTGAGCACGACATGGGTCATCGGCGGTTTTTCAGCCTCCAGAAACGCGATCACCTCATTAACATCGAGATAATCATAGCGGATGGCAATATTGATCTCGTCAAGCAAGACCATCGAGTTGCGCTCGTCGCGGATCATCTCCTTGGCTTTTTCCCATGCGGCCTGCGCCATTTCAATGTCGCGTGCCTTGTCCTGGGTATCCCAGGTAAAGCCCTCGCCCATGGTGTGAAACTGGCACATGTCGGAGAAGTGCTTGAGGATCAGGTCGCGCTCGCCGGTCGACATCGCGCCCTTGATGAACTGCACCACGGCACAGGGTTTGCCATGGGCGATGTGGCGAAAGATCATGCCGAACGCAGCGGATGATTTGCCCTTGCCCTTGCCGGTATGGACGATGACCAGACCTTTCTCGCCGGTCTTGGTGGCCATGATTTTCTCGCGCGCCACCTTCTTCTTGGCCATTTTCTCGGCATGGCGGGCGTTGAGTTGTTCCTCGCTCATGCCGTCGGTGATTTTTCCACGTTCGCTCATCTCGGTGCATCCCTGTTTAACGTCAGTCCTGATCCGGCCGGACCTGACCGGCCTCTTTCATCTTCATCCGGTTGTTTCACCGAAGGTCTTGGCAAACCAGATACGCTGCGCTGCGCCACCGCTGGCCGGCAGACGGCCGCATTCGCCATAACCCAGACCCTGGTAAAATCGCGGCGCCTGGAATTCGAATGTATCGAGATATACACCGACAAGCCCCTTTTGCCGGGCGAAATCTTCGGCCTTCGACAAGAGCAGGCGTCCGATCCCGTTACCGCGCTGCCCCTCCGCAATGCCGAGCAGCTTGATAAACAGCCAGCCCTGGACCGTGTGCGCCGTCAAGCCGCCAACCAATCGCCCGTCTGCGTCGGTCGCCTTGAGCTGCAATTGCTCTGGCTCAAACGGCTTGCCCAGCCTTGCCGCAGCCCCGTCGACAATGGCTTCGACCGTATCGGCAAAATCTCGGCCTTCAGCTTCAACCGCGGTAATTTCGATCGTCATGCACAGTCCTCATGATTTGGCAGATTGACGGCGACAAGTCCTGCCGGTTCAAGCTTGCCCGATATCTCTTCCGCCCAAATCAGCCAGAGCAAACTTGGCTGAATTGCTCTTCGGCGTCCACAATCCGCGCTCGATTGCCTCTTCGAATTTCGCCGCCATCTCCTTCAATGCATCAGGGTTCTTCTCGCGCAGGAAAGCGAGCGTCTCCTCGTCCATCAGATAGGCCTGATAGACCGCATCGAAATGGACGTCGCGCACCGCTCCGGTGGTCGCCGCAAAGGCAAACAGATAATCCACCGTCGCCGCCATCTCGAAGGCGCCCTTGTAGCCGTGGCGCTTGACGCCCTCGATCCATTTCGGATTGACCGCCCTGCCGCGCACTACCCGCGCAATCTCCTCTTCCAGTGATCGTATCACCGGGCGTTCGGGCCGGGAATGGTCATTGTGGTAGATCGCCGGTCGCGTGCCGCGCGCCGCTTCCACCGCTGCGGTCATGCCGCCCTCGAACTGGTAGTAATCATCTGAATCGAGAAGGTCATGTTCGCGATTGTCCTGGTTCTGCACAACCGCATCGACCGTCGACAGCCGCTGCTCGAACAGCTCGTGCGCCGCTTGCCCTTCTTCGCCTGCGCCATAGGCATAGCCGCCCCAGACAACGAAAGCTTCGGCCAGATCGCCGCGATCGGTCCAACCGCTCTCATCGATCAGCGCCTGCAGGCCTGCACCATAGGCTCCGGGCTTGGAGCCGAACACCCGGAACGAGGATTGGCGCAGGGCCTCCGCCTCAGTCGCTCCGGCCTCGATCAGCCGCCCGCTCTCTTGTCTGGCCCGCGCCGCCAGCGGATTGTCGGCTTCGTCCTCGTCCAGCGCCGCAACGGCGCGCACCGCCCGATCGAACAGCGCAATCTGGTCCGGAAAGGCATCGCGGAAAAAGCCGGAGATCCGCAAGGTGACGTCGACACGCGGCCGGTTCATCATCGCCAGCGGAATGATCTCATAGCCGGTGACCCGCCGCGAGGCCGGATCCCACACCGGCTTGGCCCCGATCAGCGCCAGCGCTTGTGCGATGTCATCGCCACCGGTGCGCATGTTGGAGGTGCCCCAGGCGGTCAGCGCCATCGAGGTCGGCCATTCGCCGTGATCCTGCACGTGGCGGGTGACCAGCAGCTCGGCTGATTTCTGCCCCAGCTCCCACGCCGCTGGCGTTGGTACCGCGCGGCTGTCGACCGAGTAGAAATTCCGTCCCGTCGGCAAAACGTCCGGCCGTCCCCGTGTCGGCGCACCGGATGGCCCGGGCGCCACGAACCGGCCGTCGAGCGCGGTCAGAAGGCCGGAAATTTCAGCCTCACCGCAAGCCTCGACCGAGGGTTTGATCAACGTCCGGATGTTCTCCATCACCGCAGCCGTGTCCACCCAGCCATTTGGAACCGGAGTGCGCCCTGACACCAGCTCAATCGCCAGCAACTCGATCCGCTCGACCGTATCGCCATTGGTGCGCCAGAGATCGTTTGAAACGGCTTGCAGGATTGAAGGCTTTGGGCCGGTCCACGGCTCGCCCATCGGGCAATCGAGGGGATCGAACAAAGGCCCCTCCCCAACCCCTCCCCACAAGGAGGAGGGGCTAGACGGCTCAGCGCGCGCTGTTGGCTTAGAAGGCTCCACATGTGTCGGAGGTTCAAGCCCCTCCCCCTTGTGGGGAGGGGTTGGGGAGGGGTTTTTGCTTGAAAGCCCCGCATCCCGCGCGATTGCCCTTTGCAGACTGTCCTCGCCCGGCGCCTCGCCGCGCTTGATCCGCGCCAGCGCCACGGTGAGATCGATCAGCAGCCCGCCCTCGGGCGAGAGTCCGAAAATATGCAGCCCGTCGCGGATCTGCATTTCCTTGAGGTCGCAAAGCCAGGCGTCGAGCTTTTCCAGCGCCAGATCATCATCATCGCCCGGCGCGATCCCGGCATCGGCGTCCAGTCCGATATCGCGCACCAGATCGAGGATCTGTCCCTTGAGCAATTTCAGCCGACGCGGATCATGACCCGAGGCCTCGTAGAACTCATCGACCAGCGCTTCGAGATCCCTCAGCGGTCCGTAGCTTTCGGCCCGGGTCAACGGCGGCGTCAGATGGTCGATGATGACGGCGGAAGTCCGTCTTTTCGCCTGCGTCCCCTCGCCCGGATCATTGACGATGAACGGATAGACATGCGGCATAGCCCCGAGCACCGCTTCCGGGTAGCAGGCCCGCGACAAGGCTAAGGCCTTGCCCGGCAGCCATTCGAGATTGCCATGCTTGCCCATGTGGACAACGGCATGGACATCGAACGCACCGCGCAGCCAGGCATAGAACGCAAAATAGCCATGCGGCGGCACCAGGTCCGGCGCATGATAGCTGGCCTTCGGATCGATGTTGTAGCCCCGCGCCGGCTGAATGCCGACGGCGACATTGTCAAATGTCAGCAGCGCCAGATGGAATGCGCCATCGCGATAAAACGGATCCTGTTCAGGCCCGCCCCAGCGCTCATTCACCGCACTCTGAATCGATGGGTCGAGTGTTTCGAAAAACGCCTGGTAGTCCTGAAGAGCCAGCGGAACTCCACCGCTGCGGTCGTCGCGGGTGGCATTGGTCGGCCCGGCCTTCAGCGCCGTGACCAGCGCATCGCCGTCAGTCGGCAACTCGCCGGTCCGGTACCCGGCCTTGGCCATCGCCCGCAGCACCTCGACGGTCCCCGCCGGCGTATCGAGCCCGACGCCATTGGCGATACGCCCATCCCGGTTGGGGTAATTGGCCAGCACGATCGCCACCCGCCGGTCTTGTGCCGATGTCCGCCGCAACCGCGCCCAGCGCGATGCGAGTTCAGCCACAAACCGCACCCGGTCCGGCTCCGGCGCATGGGTGACGATATTGGCCTCCACAGTTTCGTCAAACCGCGCCGCCGACTTGAACGACACCGCACGGGTGAGCACCCGGCCATCGACCTCCGGCAGCGCCACATGCATCGCCAGATCGCGCGAGGTCAGGCCTTGCTGCGATTCAGCCCAGGCCTTGCGGCCACCACCGGCAAACACCGCCTGCAACACCGGCGCACCGGTCGATTCAAGTACCGTGCCCTTGGTCTCCCCGCCCGGCGATGACACCGCGAAACCGGTGGCATTGATCACAACGTCGGGCGGCGCATCGGCGAAAATCGCCTGCAATGTGCCCACCGAAACCGGGTCCTTGAGACTGGAGACAAACACCGGCAGGGCATTGACGCCCTGGGCTTTCAGTCCCTCGCACAAGGCTGTGACCGGCGCGGTCTGGCCGCTCTGCACCAGCGCCCGGTAAAAACAGATTGCCGCCACCGGCGCGCCGGGAATCCAGTCCTTGCTGAGATCGGCAAGTGCGGGATTGCTCGTGTGGGGGTGCCACAGCCCGGCCTTGAGCAGCGGTGCAGCCGGTGCCGGCCGCTCGCCACCATCTATCAGGGCTTCGGCAAACTGGATAAGCCCGCGCGCGTTTTCGGCACCGCCCTCTATGAGGTAGGCCCAGAGCTGGTCTCGCGACGAAGGAACCAGCGTCGACAGCGGCTCCAGCCCCGGATCGGGCCGGTCATCGCCCGGAAGCGCTGCAATCTTGAAGCCATGGGCGACCGAGGCTGCGTGCAGGCTTTCCAGCGCATAGGCAAAATAGCTCGCACCGCCGAGTGCGCGGACGATCACCAGCCTGGCCTTTGGCGCCATCTTCGCCACAAAGGTGTCGACCGACATCGGATGCTTGAGATCACTCAGGCTTGCCAGCCGCCAGGTCAGATTGCCGGTCATCTGCCGCGCCGCGGCGATGCTGGCAAGTTCGGTGTCGGCCGCACTCAGGAACAGAATGTCGCCCGGACTTTGCCCCAGATCAACGGCTTCGTCGCCATCGCTCAGGCTGCCCTTTTGTGCGACAAGCAGATGCATCGGCTTATCCGGTCAACCCGGCCAGGCTGGCGCGGATGGCCGCCTGATCAATGTCATGCAGGCCGATCACCACCAGCCTGGTTTCGCGCGATTCCCCACCAGCCCAGGGCCGGTCGAAATGCGTGTCGATCCGGCTGCCGACGGCCTGGACAACCATCCGCATTGGCTTGCCGGCCATATCGGCAAAGCCCTTGAGCCGCAGGATGTCGTGGGTGACGATCAGGGACTTGAGACCTTCGGTGAACTGAGCCGCATCACTGACAGGCCCAAGCGAGACAACAAAGCTTTCGAACTCGTCATGGTCATGCTCGTGGCCATCGGCATGGTGCACCTCATGATGCGATTTGCGATTGGCGATGTCGTCTTCGGTGCCGATCCCGAGGCCAAGCAGCACCTCCGGCGCCACCTCGCCCTGCCGTGATTCGATAAAGATCGGTTTGCGCGTCAGATGTCCGGAAATCCCGGCGCGGACACCTTCGAGCTCTTCAGCACTGATCAGATCTGCCTTGTTGAGAACAATCAGGTCCGCCGCTGTCAGTTGATCCTCGAACAACTCCTCGAGCGGGCTTTCATGATCGAGCCCCTCGTCAGCCAGACGCTGGGCGTCGAGCTTGTCATGGTCATGTGCAAAACGCCCCGCCGCCACCGCAGCGCTGTCGACCACCGTGACCACGCCGTCAACGGTGACCTGCGTCTTGATGCCCGGCCAGTTGAAGGCGGCGACCAGCGGCTGCGGCAACGCCAGACCGGAGGTTTCAATGACGATATGATCCGGCCGGTCTTTGCGCGCCAGCAGCTTTTCCATGGTTGGAATGAAATCATCGGCCACCGTGCAGCAGATGCAGCCATTGGTCAGCTCGACAATGTCTCCTTCGCGGCAGACTTCGTCACCGCAGCCCTTGAGCACGTCGCCATCGACACCGAGATCACCGAACTCGTTGATGATCAGCGCGATCCGCTTGCCCTTGGCGTTGGCCAGCATGTGGCGGATCAGCGTGGTCTTGCCGGCGCCGAGGAATCCGGTGATGACAGTGGCGGGAATCTTGGAAGCAACCATGGGATCAACCCTTCATTTTGAGCGGCAGCCCGGCGGCGACGAAATGAACCTCATTGGCCAGGCTTGCGATTAACTGGTGGAGACGGCCGGCATGGTCACGGAATGCCCGCGCCATGGCGTTGTCGGGCACAATGCCGAGGCCGACTTCATTGGAGACAAAGACCACCGGACCCTTGAGCCCCGGAAGTGTTGCGGCAAGCCCGTCGAAAGCGGTGCCGATATCGTGTTCGCCCAGCATCAGGTTGGTCACCCACAGTGTCAGGCAATCGACCAGAACAGGGCGGTCAGCCCGGGCATGGGCTTCCAGCGCCTGAACCAGATCAACCGGTGCCTCGATTGTTTCCCAACCTTGCCCGCGCCGGTGCTGATGCGAGGCAATCCGGTCCCGCATTTCCTCATCCCAGGCCTGCCCTGTCGCCAGATAAAGCCGGTCCGGCGATGCGGATTCGACCAGCCCCTCTGCAAAGGCGGATTTGCCCGAGCGAGCACCGCCCAGCACCAGTGTCACCGGTGGCAGGCGATCCGTCACGCCGTGTGTTCCTCTGGAACACGTGACAGGAACGACCCAAGCAGACCGCCGAGCAACAGCCAGAAGAAGAGGGTGGTCGCCAATGACGCAGCCGCATAGGCCGAGGCGAGATAGGCCGGCACTTCGCTTGAGAGATCTTCCGGCACCGGCGAACCCCAGACATGCGGCGCGACGATGATGGCAACGCCGACAGCCTTGACCAGCCATTCAGGCCGCATCACGATGCACCAGACTCCGACAGCGGACATCGCCACAGTGATCATCCACCAGCCCTGGCGGTCACCAAGATCAGCATAGGGAAATCCGGGAACTGCAGGTGGCAAGCTCATCGACGGTGCAAGCTGGACGCAGAACCACGCCGCAACCCCGAGCAGCAGGCCACGCATCACACCATCGCGGCCCACCGGAAATTCCACGCCCATCAGCAGCGCCACGGCGGCAAGCATCAGCGCAAAGCCGGCGCCGGCAACGAGATTGGCGAGAACCGTATCCCAAAATCTGCCGAAGCCGAGCATCGAGTCGTCGCTGGACGTTTCGGCGCCATGGCTGTGGCTCGAAGCCTCGGCAGTTTCCGTCCCGTCATGGGTATGAGCGACCTCGCCATTCTCGTAGGTTTCGGCCTGCATGATCAGCGGAATGATTTTGAGATATTGGGCGGGCATCATCGCCATACCGGCAATGAGCCCGGCGGCCAGAGCCGCCAGGAGCAACCTGACAATCATGAGATCAATCCCTTAGTGGCAGGGAAAGCCGTAGGAATGCCTTGTGTCGTGGGCTGCGTCGTGCAGCGCCTGCGAATTGGCAAGACCAACTCCGAACACCAGGATCGAACCGATGACCAATGCCATCAGTCCGGCAACAGTACGTGCGCCGATGCGATCAGTCAGGGAAAGCGTTTGGGTTTTAGCAGACATGACAACCTCCGTGAGTGACTTCGAAAGAACGTTTCTTCCGAAGGTCCGGCTCTCAACCGGTGCGAATGGCAGGTCTCCTGGCTCGC
>TARA_R110002050_G_scaffold28530_7_pt1 | contig 66364 bp, 67 predicted proteins | sample TARA_R110002050 | Tara Oceans TARA_R110002050 (sample SAMEA4396988) | marine metagenome | biome: Polar Biome; feature: [DCM] deep chlorophyll maximum layer (ENVO:01000326); material: water (ENVO:00002006), including particulate matter (ENVO:01000060) such as... | depth 25 m
GATCGGACCCTTGCGGATTGCGAACTCACCGACGGGAAGGCCCGGCAGATTGTGCATGCCAAATACCTTGGTGATGCCGAACCGCTCCATCATGCCGTCATTGACCATTTCACGGCCGCCGGCGCCACCTTCCTCGGCGGGTTGGAAAATGACTGCGACCGATCCGGTAAAGTTGCGGGTTGCGGCGAGGTGACGGGCTGCGCCAAGCAGCATGGCGGTGTGGCCGTCATGTCCGCAGGCATGCATCTTGCCAGGGGTGCGGGAGGCCCAGGGAACGCCGGTGATCTCGGTGATCGGCAACGCGTCCATATCCGCCCGCAGGCCGATGGCCGGTCCGTTGCCACCGGGGCGCCCATGAATGATGCCGACAACCCCGGTCCGGCCAATGCCGGTAACGACCTCATCGCAACCAAATGATTTGAGCTTGTCAGCGACGAAAGCGGCCGTGTTGTGCACATCGTACAGCAATTCCGGATCGGCGTGGAGTGTGCGGCGCCATTCAGCGACCTCGTCTTTCAAGGAAACAACATCGGCGACAAGTTGCATTTTTCACCCCTATGGCTTCGTGATTTTATATCCGGCAAAGACGCCTGTGTGCATTTCGCCTTTTGCCATCTGACCGCCATATAGGCTAAGTAGGCGGTTATGACGAGTAAAAAGCGGTGGTTCGATCGCCTCGAGCCGGATGCGAAATGTCATTTCTACGGCGGGAAGCCGTTTAAAATGCTGGAAAACCGGGTGTCCAGAATGAGCTTGATGGTACAGATGCGCCGGATCGGCGCGGGAATGGTGGTTCTGGCACTGACGCTGCTGGTTTCCGTGGATGCGATGGCCACTCCGAAGATCGTTGTGGATGTGGGTTCGGGCCGGGTGATTGAGCACGAACAGGCGTTTCAGCGCTGGTATCCCGCCTCGCTGACCAAACTCATGACTGCCTATGTTGTGTTTTCTGCGCTCAAATCGGGTCAGATGAACCTCGAAACGCCGATTGCCATGTCTGTCCGTGCCAACAAGGAGCCGCCGAGCAAGATGTATTTCAAGCCCGGTCAGCGCTTCCCGCTGGATTCCGCGCTCAAATATCTGATGATCAAGTCCGCCAATGACGTGGCCATGGCGATCGCCGAGGCTGTTTCGGGCAGCGAGGAAGCCTTTGTCGCGGAAATGAACGCGACCGCGCTTCGCCTGGGCATGATCTCCACCCGGTTCGTCAATCCCAACGGTCTGCCCGGAAGCGGGCAGTACACCACGGTCCGCGACATGGCGGTGCTGGCGGTTGCCATTCGTCGCGAATTTCCGCAGTTCGCGCGGTACTTCAGCTATGAGGGGTTTGCGATGGGCAAGTCCACCTACACCAATTACAATCTGCTGATCGGAAGATTTCCGGGCGCCGATGGCATGAAGACCGGCTTCATTTGCGCTTCCGGGTTCAATCAAGTCTCCTCGGCGACCCGTGCCGGCAAGACCGTGATCAGCGTTGTGTTCGGCGCACCGTCACAGGAAGCCAGAGCGGAGGAATCAGCACGGCTGCTGAACAAGGCCCTGACGGCGACCGGAGCGAGTGGCATTACGCTTTCGAGTCTGACGCCTTATGGCGAGGGGCGCGACGTGGTGGCGGACATTTCTGGCGATATCTGCACCAAGGCGGCACGGGAAGCCCGTTATGAAGGCCGCGATGTCGAGGGTAAGATGGTGCTCAACTCGCCCTATATTCTACCCATGACCCGGGAGCCGCGCCTTGTCCAGGCACCTGCGGATCTGCCGTCTGTGAGCACCGAGATCGCCCTGTCGCGCATTCCGATCCCGCTGCCGCGGCCAACCGGTATGCTTCCCGGACAGGTCGAACCGTTTGCCGCATCGGCCTTTACGGCGCCCGCCAAAACCGCACCCGCCGCAACGGCCATGCCGCTGCGTTCGAGTATCCCGATCCCGATCCCGCGTCCTGAAATCTGACCCCGAGAGACTTGAGTGATGACCACCGAGAGCTCACCCGAACGCGACTGGAAGGCCCCGCGCGGTGTTCCCGTGTCGATCCTGACCGGATTTCTGGGCGCTGGCAAAACCACCTTGCTCAACCGGCTGATCAGTGATCCCTGGCTCAATGACGCCGCGCTGATCATCAATGAATTCGGCGATATCGGCATTGACCATCTGCTGGTCGAGAGCTCCGGCGACGGCGTGATCGAACTGTCCGACGGGTGTTTGTGCTGCACCGTGCGCGGTGAGTTGGTGGATACGCTGGCCGACCTGATGGACCGGATGCAATCGGGACGCATCAGGCCGTTTTCGCGAGTTGTCATCGAGACCACGGGTCTCGCCGATCCGGTTCCGGTCATGCAATCGGTCATCGGCCATCCGGCGCTGGGTCAATCCTACCGGCTTGAAGGTCTGGTCACCGTTGTCGACGCGGTCAATGGTCTCTCCACCCTCGCCGGACACGAGGAGGCGCGCCGTCAGGTGGCGGTTGCCGACACGCTGGTGCTGTCGAAAACCGGGCTTGTGCCGTCCTGCGACGAGTTGCGGGCGCGCCTGGAAGACCTCAACCCGCTGGCGCGGATTGTGGAGGCCGGCGATCCCGGGGTCACCGCGCAAGGCCTGTTTGACACCGGCGCCTATGACCCAGGCACCCGCGGTCTTGATGTGGCGCGCTGGCTGAGTTCCAAAGCCGCCGGCCATACAGATGAACATGATCATCACCATCATCATTCGCATGACGTGAACCGGCACAATGCCGATATCCGGTCGGATTCCCTCGTCTTCGAAAAGCCGATTTCACCCGACGCACTCATGATGTTTCTCGACCTGCTGGGCTCGGCGCATGGTCCCAATCTGCTGCGCATGAAGGGCATTATCAAATTGTCGGATGATCCGTCGCGCCCGCTTGTGGTGCATGCGGTGCAAAGCCTGATGTCGGAGCCGGTGAGATTGCCGGCCTGGCCGGAAGGCGCGCGCCCTGAGACCAGGCTTGTGGTGATCACAAGGGACATGCCTGAAGGTTTTGTCGGAGAGCTGTTCTCGGCGTTTGCCGATGAGCCCGGGATAGGGCGTCCGGACCGGGCCGCTCTTGCCAACAACCCGTTGGTCATTCCGGGCATGCCGTCACCGCGATAGGGCGGATCAGGGTTTCAACGTGTCAGGCCTTCTCTATCAAGAAGGCGTGACCGCCGTCGATCGCCTGGCTGCTTACAAGTTGATGGCCGTCTTCCTGGCAGAAGTGCGGAATATCGATCACCGCCAGCGGATCGGTGGTTTCGATCCGGATGCGCACCCCGGTGGCCAGATCGCGCAAATGCCGACGGGTGCGCAACACCGGAAGCGGACATTTGAGCCCGCGCAGATCGAGCGTATCGCCGCGGCTCAATTCTTGCTCCAGATTTTCCAGAACTGCTTTTTGGGTTGCTGGGCCTGAGGCTGCTGCTGTGCGGTGTTTATCTGTGCGGATGCCGCCGGATTGGGGGTCGGCACGGGTATGCTGCCCGGGGCAGGCGCCGGCGTTGCTTCTTCAGCCATGGCCTGCGCTTCAATCCCGGCCGCAGCGGAGGTTTCGGCGGGCGGTTGAGAGCTGGCGGCTTGAGAGCCCGGAGCCAGCGCCTTGAGGGGGTTGCCGGTCGAAAACAGGCTGAGAACCGGCACAGCAGCTGATTTTCCGCCATTGGCGGCGATCCTGGCGGCGGCTTCGGCCTCGCGTTCGGCGCGCCGGGCTTCGGCTTCCGCCTTGGCCTCATTGGCCGCGATCTGTTTGGCCTCTTCCCGGTCAAACCTTGAGGCTGCCTTGAGAAAATCCTGGTTCCAGTTTTGCTCGTAAGTGTTGTAGGCCGAAGCCAGGGGCGCCGGTACGCTTGCCGGCGGACATGTCGCGTTGGCCTGGAAGCTGGCGTTCTCGACCTGGGGGAACTGATTGAAGACGTATTGCCGTTCGCAGACATCCACTTTGGGTGGCCGTTTTGTCAGCTCGAAATGATCGTAGCCGACCTTCAGCATCTTCCAGAACTCGAAATGCTCGCTGTCGCGGTGCCGCGCCATATTTTCGGGTGTCATGCGGAACGGCAGCGCCTCGACCAGGAAAAACTCCTGCCCGCCCTTGAACGCGTCACGGGCGAAGCCGTAAATTTCCAGAACCTGTTCGTCGGTCATTGAATAGCATCCGGCCGACGAGCAGGCGCCATGCACCATCAGGTTGGAGCCGGTACGACCGTAAGACCGGTCGTAGCTGTTGGGATAGCCCATGTTGAAGGACAGATAATAGCTTGATTTCGGGTTCATCTGTGCCGGGTAGATCCGGTAGTACCCTTCAGGCGCCTGTCGATCGCCCTCCTTGAATTTCGGACCGAGCTTGCCGGACCATTTGCAGATTTCATAGGATGCAATGACGTCGTAACGGCCATTGCCCTTCTGCTTCCAGACCTCAAGGATGCCCTCTTCCTTGAAGATCCGCATCATGATCGGCGACCGCGTGCTCATGTCGTTCGCCTTCATCTTGTTGACGAGCTTGGCGGGCAGCGGATGTTCGACCTTGTTGGAGACGGAATCGAGCGCGTCCTGGCAACCTGTCAGGCCCAGTAGCAGTATGGGGAGGAATCGCAGCGTTCGCAGTTGGGTCATGGTGTCTCTTGAACTTCGCAATTGCCGGATTTCGGCGCGGGCATAGTGCTTTCAAAGCGGCATGATGCCGGGAATTTCAGAGCAACACTATTCCAAACATGGTTCATGAAGCCTTACCACCATGGCGGCAGGCCGCAAGTATGCTGTCCTTGGTGGCCCAGATACCGTTGCAAATGTGGCCCGATTACGGCGGTTGCTAACCGATTTGCCGTCCGATCTTGAGGAATTTCTGGCGCCGGTCCTGCCTGAGCTCGTCGCCGGAGCGGCCGGACATCTCTTCAAGAGCTGCCGCGATGGTGTCTCCGGCGCGTGCGATCACGCCGTCATGATCGCGATGGGCGCCGCCAACCGGTTCGGGAATGATGCCATCGATGATGCCAAGATCGCGCAGGTCCTCGGCAGTGATCTTCATTGACGTGGCTGCGTCACGCGCACGCGTCGCGTCGCGCCACAGAATGGACGCAGCACCCTCGGGCGAAATCACCGAATAGATCGAATGTTCAAGCATGTAGACCCGGTTTCCGGTGGCGATCGCTATGGCGCCGCCGGAACCGCCTTCGCCGATGATGATTGAAATCAGCGGTGCGCGGAGATTGAGGCAGGTTTCGGTCGACCGGGCGATGGCTTCGGCCTGACCGCGTTCTTCCGCGCCCACGCCGGGGTAGGCGCCCGCTGTATCGACGAGTGTGACCACAGGGATCCCGAACCGGTCGGCCAGTTCCATGACGCGGATTGCCTTGCGGTAGCCTTCCGGACGCGCCGAGCCGAAATTGTGGCGGATACGGGACTTTGTGTCATGGCCCTTTTCCTGGCCGATGACGACGACCGGTTGGCCGCGAAAACGTGCGAAGCCGGCCTGGATTGCCGCATCCTCGGCGAACTTGCGATCACCGGCGAGCGGTGTGAATTCGTCAAACAGGGTCTTGGCATAATCACTGAAATGCGGCCGGTCGGGATGCCTTGCGACCTGAGTCTTCTGCCACGGATTGAGTTTGCCATAGATTTCGGCCATGGCGTCGCGGGCTCTGGTTTCGAGCCGGGCGATCTCGTCGGCGGTGTCGATGCTCTCGTCCTCGGAGGCAAGTTTCCTCAATTCATGGATCTTGCCCTCCAGGTCGGAGATCGGTTTTTCGAAATCAAGGTAATGGTGCATCAAACTTCTTCCGCGCGGGTATCCGCAGTTTTGGGTCGCCGGGCACAGTCAATCGCAGTCAGACGGATCTGTCACGCGTTTGTTCTTCGCGTGCGAGCGGGCTTAATCGCGATTTTTTGTGGCTTTTGCAAGGGGGTGATGATCATTGACAAGTTGTCGCAGCCGCTCATCGAGGACATGGGTGTAGATTTGAGTGGTCGAAATGTCGGCGTGACCCAACAATTCCTGAACCACTCGGAGGTCCGCGCCCCCGGCCAGCAAATGGCTGGCGAATGCGTGGCGCAGCACATGCGGCGAAACCCTGGCCACGGGTATTCCGGCGCGGCTGGCGAGCTCCTTGAGATCTCGCGCGAAGACCTGACGTGACAAATGGCCTTCAGCCGAATTCGCCGGAAACAGAAATCCGGCGTCTTCCGCTGCATCGCCGATGGCTGCGAGCCAGGCATCGAGCGCCGCGCGCGCCGGACGTGACATCGGCACCATGCGCTCCTTGGCGCCCTTGCCGCGAACAACCAGAAACCGGCCTTCATCAGCAAGCACGCGGTAGGGCAGGCTCACCAGTTCGCTGACCCGCATGCCGGTGGCGTAAATCAGTTCCAGAAGTGCGCGAAAGCGGATGCGCTGCAATTCTTCCGTCTTGTCGCGAGCCATCTCGATATCCGTTTCAGCCTGCGCCAGCAGCCTGGAGACATCATCTATGCTGAGCACTTTTGGCAGCGAGCGGCTCTTGCGCGGAGAATCGATCACGCCGGTAGGGTCGTCGGCGCGCAAGCCTTCGGCGTGCAGGAACTTATAGAATTGCCGCAAGGCGGAGAGCCGCCGCGCCTGGGAGGCGGGAGAAAATCCGCGTGCAGCCAGGTCGCTGATAACCGAGCGGATGTCGTCAGCCTGGGCGCTGGCGAGCGTCGATCCGATGGATTTGAGCACAGCGGAAGCGTCGTCGAGATCGCGGCGGTAGGCTTCAAGCGTGTTGTTGGCCGCGCCGCGCTCGGCGCTCATCATTTCGAGAAAAGCTTCGGCATTGGCGGCGCTCAGATCGCGCATGGCAGGGAATGGCCTCGTCAGCGGTTAAGTTTTTCCGTGGGGACGCGCACGGTGACTTCGCGGTCCACCGGGTCGACGTAAATTACCAGTGCGAACATGGCGCCGTAGACGATGCCAACGATCACAGCGCACAAGAACAGGAATCGGAACAGTGAGGGCATAAGAACTCCGTCGAACTGGCAAGGATGCTGTTATGCGGCAGGGTGCGCGCCGATTCAAGGTGGACGGGACGGTCGGCTGCGCTTGACGTGCCGCCGGACATGGCCAATAGAAGGCGCCAACCATTGGATTTCAGCGCAAAGCGGTAAAGTCCAGGCGCAAAAGAAGGCATAATACCCGATAACCGCGCATGGTCCTTTCTCCAAATCGTTTGCGGTTTGCAAGGGGACGCGTCAAGGGTGGGGGAGAGTGTTGACGCAACCGCAGGCAAGTGTTCCGGAGCAGGATATCGCTGAGGCGCGGCGTGTGCTCGGCCGCCGCAATCTGGTGTTTGTCGGTCTGATGGGCGCTGGAAAATCCGCGATTGGCCGGCTTGTGGCGCAGATGCTTGATATTCCGTTTGTCGATTCAGACCATGAAATCGAGCGGGTGTCGCGGATGTCCATCCCCGAACTGTTCGAAGCCTATGGCGAACCGGAATTCAGGGCGCTGGAAGCGCGGGTGATCAAGCGTCTGCTCAAGACCGGTCCGCGTGTGTTGTCGACCGGCGGGGGGGCATTCATGAACGACGCCAGCCGCACGATGATGCTGGCCAACGGCCTGTCGGTCTGGTTGAAGGCGGATCTTGATGTGTTGTGGACGCGGGTATCCAAACGCGAAACACGCCCGCTGCTCAAGACCGTCAATCCCAGACAGACACTGTCAGATCTGCTTGACCAGCGATATCCGGTGTATGCTCAGGCGGACCTGACTGTGCAGTCGCGGGATGAGGCGAAGGAAACAATTGCCGCGGAAGCCATTGCCGCGATCGCGCGGTTCATTACCGACCAGGAAAAGGCGTCACCGTCATGAACTCCAATGCTTCCCGTGAAATCGTTCGCGTCGACCTCGGCGAGCGCAGCTATGACATTGTCATTGGCTCCGGGCTGATCGCCGAAGCCGGTGTCGAAATCGCCAGACGCAAGCCAGGCATCCGCTGTGCTGTCATTACCGACCGGAATGTTGCCGCAGCGCATCTGGACACATTGCTTGCGAGCCTTGCCGCCGGTGGAGTGGAAGCCGTGCCGCTGGTGCTGGAACCGGGGGAAAAAACCAAGCGCTTCGAAGAGTTGATCCGGGTTTGCGACCACGTGCTGGGCGCAAGGCTTGAACGCGGCGATGCGGTGGTGGCGCTGGGCGGCGGTGTCATTGGCGATCTATCCGGCTTTGCCGCCGGCATCGTGCGCCGCGGCATGGCTTTCATCCAGATCCCGACCAGCCTGCTCGCACAGGTGGATTCGTCGGTTGGCGGCAAGACCGGCATCAATTCGTCGCATGGCAAGAACCTGATCGGCGTCTTTCATCAGCCGGACCTGGTGCTGGCCGACACCGATGTGCTCGACACATTGCCGATCCGCGAGTTTCGCGCTGGATATGCCGAAGTGGCGAAATATGGCCTGATCGACCGTCCGGAATTCTTCGCATGGCTTGAAAAGAACTGGAGCGAGGTGTTCTTCGGCGGGCCGGCGCGGATTCGCGCCATTGCAACCGGGTGTCAGGCAAAAGCCGACGTGGTGGCTGCGGATGAACGCGAAACCGGTGCGCGGGCATTGCTCAATCTCGGTCATACTTTTGGTCACGCGCTGGAAGCGGCAACGGATTATGACGGGCGGCGACTGGTGCATGGCGAGGGTGTGGCCATCGGAATGGTGCTGGCACATGAGTTCTCCGCCCGGATGAACCTTGCCAGCCTGGATGATGCCGCCAGGGTCCGGTATCATCTCAATGAGGTTGGCCTGCCGACCCGGATGTCGGATATTGAAGGCGAGCTGCCTGCAACCGATATACTGATGAAGCACATCGGGCAGGACAAAAAGGTCCGGCGCGGTGCGTTGACCTTTATCCTGACGCGCGGCATCGGGCAGTCTTTTGTGGCCAATGACGTGCCGGCGGATGAAGTGTTTCGATTCCTGGAAGACAAGCGGGCAACATGATGCTGGAAACAATTGGCGCAATCCTGACCGACCACGGCCTGACAATTCTGGCGATCCTGATCCTCATCGGATTGTCGGGCTTCTTCTCCGGTTCCGAAACGGCGCTGACGGCTGCATCGCGAGCCCGCATGCATTCGCTGGAAACCAATGGCGACCTGAGGGCAGGGACCGTCAACATGCTCATCGAACGCCGCGACCGGCTGATAGGTGCGTTGCTGATCGGGAACAATCTGGTCAACATCCTGGCCTCGGCGCTGGCCACAAGTGTGCTGTTGTCGATTTTTGGCGACAAGGGCGTGGCGGTGGCAACGCTGACCATGACCCTGCTTCTGGTGATATTTGCAGAAGTTCTGCCGAAGAGCTGGGCGATTTCAGCTCCCGACAGGTTCGCCATGACGGTGGCGCCGCTGGTCAAGGCCTTCGTCCTTGTCGTTGGTCCGTTGTCGAGCTTCGTCAACTGGATTGTGCGTCACATCATGGCGCTGTTCGGGATTACCTTTGCGTCTGAAACCTCTATGCTGTCGGCGCATGAGGAAATCCGAGGTGCGGTCGATCTGGCGCACCGCGAAGGATCGGTGGTCAAGGCAGACCGCGACCGGCTTGGCGGCGTGCTCGACCTGGGCGAGCTTGAAGTTTCCGACGTGATGATCCACCGCACCTCGATGCGAATGCTCAACGCCGACGAAACGCCGGAAACCAATGTCCGCGCGGTGCTTGAAAGCCCCTATACAAGAATGCCGGTGTGGCGCGGCTCGACTGACAACATCATCGGCATCGTCCATGCCAAGGACGTAATGCGGGTGCTGGCGGAAGGCACCAGCGAACCGCACCGGATTGATGTGGTCAAGATCTCCCAGAAGCCCTGGTTCGTGCCGGATACGACCAGCGTGCCCGACCAGCTCAACGCCTTCTTGCGGCGCAAGGCCCATATTGCCATCGTGGTGGATGAATATGGCGAAGTGGAAGGACTGGTAACGCTAGAAGATATCCTTGAAGAGATCGTCGGCGATATCGCGGATGAGCACGACACCGAGGTTCAGGGAGTGCGCCAAGAAGCCGACGGGTCCATCGTGGTCGAGGGATCTGTCCCGATTCGCGATCTCAACCGGGCGCTCGACTGGTCGCTTCCCGATGACGAGGCAACAACTGTTGCGGGTCTGGTGATTCACGAATCGCAAACCATTCCGGAGGAGAAGCAGGCCTTCACCTTCCATGGCAAGCGCTTTGTCGTCATGAAGCGGGACCGCAACAGAATCACCCGGTTGCGCATCAGGCCGGCCGACAAGCTTTGAGGCGGCTCTTGCAGGACGGTCTGGCAGGACCGGGCGAAGAGAGCGCTGGTGCTACCAGCGGGTAGCTTCGCCAGGTGCGGACGCTTCGACCGCCATGGCGTGCAGCCCGCCATCGAGTTCGTCCTTGAGCAGGGCGTTGACGGCGCGGTGACGGTCGACGCGGCTCATGCCGGAAAAGGCCGGAGCGACGATGCGGATGCGAAAATGGGTTTCGCCGGTGCCATCGAAGGTATCGTCATGACCGCCGTCGGAATGGTGATGGCCGGCATGCAGATGGCTTTCATTGATCACCATCAGCCTTTCGGGCTCGAAATGCTGGGTCAGCGCTGTTTCAATACGGCTTTGGCGGGACATGAAGACGCTCCTGAGTGTTCGATGCGGTCATAAAATACGACTGTCACCATTTGCATGGTGGCATTCGAAGCCGAGACGGGGTACGCAGCTTGAATCATCCCTGTCAATCCTTGTTCGTTAACGTGCAGAGCACCATAGTCGAAGATATGAAACTGGATTCAAAATATTTTGACCGCATCCGGGTCCGCCGCAAGGGCGAGCGCCCGGCTGAACCCTCCACGCCTGAATGCCAGTGGGATGGATGTTCCAAACCGGGCGTTCATCGCGCGCCGGTCGGTCGTGATGCCGAAGGGCAATACTTCCTGTTCTGTTTTGAACACGCGCGGGACTACAATAAGGGCTACAACTATTTTTCGGGCCTGTCGGATGGTGAGATCGCGCGCTATCAGAAAGAGGCGCTGACCGGACACCGGCCAACCTGGAAAATGGGCGTTGACCGCTCGGCCGGAAGCGGGCCGACCCAATCCACAGCCAAATCCGGATCCGCCAGCGCTCATGCGCGGATGCGCGATCCGCACGGATTCTTCAACGGCCCCAAACCCAACCGGTCGGTGCGGGCGCGCAAGGTGAAATCGCTGGAGGCAAAGGCGTTCGATACCCTCGGCCTGGCCGCAAACGCGACATCGGCGGAGATCAAGACGCGCTACAAGGATCTGGTCAAACAACATCACCCAGACGCCAATGGCGGCGACCGCGGTTCGGAAGACCGTTTTCGCGCCGTCATTCAGGCCTACCAATTGTTAAAGCAGTCTGGTTTCTGCTAAGCGAACAGTCTAAGCAGGATCGGACAGGATAGACGGCCCGTGGGCTACAAACGCCAGGCCTTGGAGACAAGATGAGCAAGATCGACCTCGATATCACAAACCTGCCAGACACCACCGTCAAAGTGCGTGAGGTGTTTGGCATCGATTCGGACATCAGCGTTCCCGCCTACAAGGAACGGGACGCCTATGTGCCTGACTTTGATCCCGATTACCTGTTTGACCGCGACACCACGCTCGCCATTCTGGCCGGATTCGCGCACAACCGCAGAGTTATGGTTTCGGGCTACCACGGAACCGGCAAGTCGACCCATATCGAGCAGGTCGCTGCCCGGCTTAACTGGCCTTGCGTGCGCGTCAACCTGGACAGCCATGTCAGCCGTATCGATCTCGTCGGCAAGGACGCGATTGTCGTCCGTGACGGCATGCAGATTACCGAATTCAAGGACGGCATCCTGCCCTGGGCCTATCAGCACAATGTCGCGCTGGTGTTCGACGAGTATGACGCAGGCCGTCCCGACGTGATGTTCGTGATTCAGCGCGTGCTCGAATCCTCGGGCCGTCTGACCCTGCTGGACCAGAGCCGCGTCATCAGGCCGCACCCGGCGTTCCGCCTGTTCGCGACTGCCAATACCGTTGGCCTTGGCGATACCACCGGGCTTTACCATGGCACCCAGCAGATCAACCAGGCGCAGATGGATCGCTGGTCGATCGTGACCACGCTGAACTACCTGCCGCACGATCAGGAGGTTGATATCGTCGCATCCAAGGTCAAGGACTTCGCCAAGGGCGATGGTCGTGACACGATCTCGCGCATGGTCCGCGTGGCCGACATGACCAGGTCCTCCTTCATCAACGGCGATCTGTCGACGGTGATGAGCCCTCGCACGGTGATCACCTGGGCGGAAAACGCGGAAATTTTTGGCGATGTGGCATTCGCTTTCCGCCTGACATTCCTCAACAAATGCGATGAACTGGAGCGGGCGCTGGTGGCTGAACACTATCAACGCGCCTTCGGCGTCGAGTTGAAGGAAAGTGCCGCCAACATCGTTCTCAGCGCAACCGCCTGACGGATATCGAAATGGCCGGACGCGGCGACAACACCCGACCAAATCCTACCGGCACAGTGGACGCCGAGCCGTTCAGGCGGGCCCTCACCGGCTGTGTGCGGGCGATCGCCGGCGATCATGAGCTGGAAGTCGCGTTCAGCTCCGACAAGCCCGGGATTTCGGGTGAACGCGCCCGGCTTCCAGATCTTCCCAAGCGCCCGACGCGCAATGATTTCGCCGTTACCCGCGGCGTTGGCGATTCGATTGCGCTGCGCAAGGCCTGTCACGACGACGCCGTTCACGCCCGCATGGCGCCGCAAGGGCCTGATGCGCGTGCGGTCTATGATGCCGTCGAGCAGGCCCGGGTCGAGGCCATCGGCGCCAGGCGGATGACCGGTGTGGGTGACAATCTCGCTTCGATGCTTGAGGACAAGTACAAGCGGGCCAATTACCAGGGAATTGTCAACCGCGAGGATGCGCCGCTTGAAGAAGCGGTGGCGCTGATGGTGCGCGAGAAGCTGACTGGCCGCGCGCCGCCGCCTTCCTCGGGTCATGTGGTTGAGCTGTGGCGTGATTTCATCGAGGGCAAGGCCGGCGACGTGCTGGAATCACTGGAAGGCTCGGTCGAGAATCAGCAGGCCTTTGCCCGTGTGGTGCGCGAAATGCTCTCGGCCATGGAAATGGCTGAGGACTACGGTGAGGACGACAGCGAACAGGACGACCAGGACGAGGTCTCTGACGACGATCAACCGCGCAGCGAGGAAGAAAACGATCAATCCTCGCAGGAGGAAGCCGGGTCCGACGCAGCGCCCGCCGAGGAGAGCGAAACCTCCGACGAGCAGATGGATTCGGGCGAAATGGACGGCGCGGAAGCCGGCGATGACGATACCATCGACGACAGCGACGAGGATGCCGAAACGCCCGGCGAGACACGCAAGTCGAGCGACCCTTTCTCCGATCTCAACGAGAAGATCGACTACAAGGTTTTCACCACCGAGTTCGATGAGGAAATCGCTGCCGAGGAACTGTGCGACGAAGCTGAACTCGAGCGGCTCAGGGCCTTTCTCGACAAGCAGTTGGCGCATCTGCAAGGGGTGGTGGGACGGCTTGCCAACCGGCTGCAGCGCAGGCTGATGGCGCAACAGAACCGGGCCTGGGATTTCGATCTCGAGGAAGGCTATCTCGACAGCGCCCGGCTGACCCGGATGATTATCGATCCGATGCAGCCGTTGTCGTTCAAGATGGAACGCGACACCAACTTCCGCGACACCGTGGTGACGCTGCTGATCGATAATTCAGGGTCGATGCGCGGACGTCCGATCACGGTTGCGGCCACCTGCGCCGACATTCTGGCGCGCACGCTCGAGCGCTGCGGGGTGAAGGTGGAGCTTCTGGGCTTTACCACCAAGGCCTGGAAGGGCGGTCAGGCGCGCGAGAAATGGCTGACGGGTGGCAAACCGGCGCTGCCGGGCCGGCTCAATGATCTGCGCCACATCATCTACAAATCCGCCGACGCGCCATGGCGCCGGGCAAGACGAAACCTTGGGCTGATGATGCGTGAAGGCCTGCTCAAGGAAAACATCGACGGTGAAGCACTGATCTGGGCCCATTCGCGGCTTCAGAAGCGGCCTGAACAGCGCAAGATCCTGATGATGATCTCCGATGGCGCGCCGGTTGACGATTCAACGCTGTCGGTCAATCCGGGAAACTATCTCGAGCGCCATCTGCGCGCGGTGATCGAGGAGATCGAAACCCGCTCCCCGGTAGAATTGCTGGCCATCGGCATCGGTCACGATGTCACCCGCTACTACCGCCGCGCAGTGACGATTGTCGACGCGGAAGAACTTGCCGGCGCAATGACCGAGCAGCTTGCGGCACTTTTTGCAGATGAAGCCGCCGGGCCGTCATCCCGCCGCGGACGCAAGCGGGCGTGATGCGGCCCAGGATCATGGCGCGGCTTTCGATCATCGCCAGCGCCGTGTGTGTGCTGGGTGCATCCGTGGTCATGCCGCTTCGCGCCGATGACGCGACAATCGACATCAGAGCCCGGCAGATCAACAGTTTCAAGGTCGGCTCCGATGAGACACGATTTGGCGACTTCGAATTTCTGGGCGGGCTGGAATTAAGCTCTTCAAGCCTGGCGCTTGGGGCCATGTCCAGTATTCGCCTGTCAGAGGACCGGACCAGCTTTCTTGGCGTCATGGATACCGGATTCTGGTATGCCGGTCAGTTCGAGCGGGATGACAACGGGGTGCTGACCGGGGTCACAAATTTTTCAGTATCACCGATTCTCGATGCCGATGGTGCGGCTTCAACCGAGAAATGGCGGTTTGACGCCGAGGGGCTGGCGCTGCGCGGTGACGAGGTGCTGGTCAGTTTCGAGCGAAACAGCCGGGTGGATATCTATCCTGCCAGGGCGCCGGGCGATTCCAGGCCAACAGGCTCACTGCCGTTGCTGATTCCGCTGAAGGAATTCCGCAGCAATCGCGGTCTGGAGACAATCACGGTCGCTCCCGACGCCTCGGCGCACGCGGGCGCGGTGGTTGTCGTGTCCGAGAAAAGTCTCAACGCCAGTGGCGATATTTATGCCGCCATTCTCACCGGTCCTTCCAAGGGCGTGTTCTTCGTCAAGCGGCATCCGCCTTACGACATCACCGATGGTGATTTCCTGCCCAATGGCGACCTGCTGCTGCTCGAGCGCCGGTTCTCCATAGCCGAGGGCATCGGCATGCGGATCCGCCGAATCGACGGCAGCCGGCTGGGAAAGGGTAACCTGGTCGACGGCCCAATCGTGCTGGAAGCCGATTTCGGTGAGCAGATCGACAATATGGAAGGGCTGGACGTGACAACGGACCGTAATGGTCAGGTCATTGTCACGCTGGTATCGGACGACAATCACTCGATCCTGCAACGCAACCTGATACTGGAATTCCGCTATCTGGGCGGATCGCAATAGGCTTCCCGTTCAAAGGCAACCCGCTTTGCCTCTCGCGTCAGATAACCGCGCGACGCTGCAGGACCGGCATCAGGATGCCATAGGGAGCGAGCATGGCGAGCCCGACCATCATCTTGACCACGAGGTCGCCCAGCGCCCACGATATCCACCGTGGCGCTTCCATGGCGAACAGTCCCAGAAGCGGCGCGGTTTCACTGGCGAAGGCATCGCCGGGGCCGATGATGTTGGCTGCTTGCGAAAAGGCCAGGCTGAAGAAGATCAGCGTGTCGAGACACGAGCCAATGATGGTGGAAATCAGCGGCGGCAGCCACCAGACCCGGTTTCGCAACCTGTCGAAAATCGAGACGTCAAGCAATTGAGCCGTCAGGAAGGCGGTGCCGGAGGCAACCGCGATGCGTGGGGTGGCCAGCCAGACAGAAAGTGCGACGGCGACAAGGAAACCGCACAAAACCACGAGGCGGGCGGTTGCCGCGCCGAAGCGGCGATTGGCAAGGTCAGTTACCAGAAACGCCACGGGATAAGTGAAGGCGCCCCAGGTCAGCAGGTCCGCCAGATTGAGCGAGCCAAGCGCGAAGTCGACCGGGTACTGAACCAGAAAGTTCGATGCCACGACGACAGCGGCCATGACGGCCATGAACGGCAACAGGGAGAGGGTCATTCGCATTTTTTTATCCTGGGTTGATGCCACCAGCGGAAAAAACGAAGGCGGGCCAGAAGCCCGCCATCACGATGATTGATCTGTCAGCCTTGATCAGGCGGCAGTTTTCTCAACAATCTTCTTGGCGATCTGACGCTTGAGCAGACGCGCACGCATCGACAATTCGCCGTCCTTGGCCTTGGCCAGAAACGCGTCGAGGCCGCCACGATGTTCAACGGTACGCAGGGCGTTCGCCGAAATGCGCAGACGGTAGCGTTGGCCGAGTGCATCCGAGATCAGCGTCACGTTGCACAGGTTTGGCAGAAACCGGCGACGGGTCCGGTTGTTGGCATGGCTGACATTGTTACCGGACTGAACAGCCTTACCGGTCAATTCACAGCTGCGTGACATTTTGCACCTATTATCTCTTCGCCAGCGGACGGGCCGAGCCGGACTTGAGGCTCACCCAAAGGACCGCAGGCCTTTATCGGAAGTCGCGTGTCTATAGTCAGACCAGCCAGCCGCGTCAAGCGGGGTAGGGCATCGAAACCGGCGAAAGTGCGGCTTCAGGCCCGGATCGACTGTTTTTTATGCCCGCGAGCATGGAAATGTCGCATTGTATGCCAAGCCTGATGCATGGTGCATCCAAATGGACAGGTCGGGACGATAGCTCACATGCCTAATTTCACAGTGCCACGGTGTCCTTCGCGCAGTCCATTGAAAACGAGACGTTGGGATGCGTTGCGCCCGCTTGGGGCAGGATCAGGAACAATGATGGGCGGCGCGCGTACACATGATCGGGGAATTCGCATGAGACGGGTCCGGTTGACACTTTTGAGCCTGATGATGGCGACGATTTTGCAGTTGAGCCTGGAGACCGGTCTTCGTGCCGAACCGGTCAAATTCCAGACTGACTATTCCGTGCGGTTGATCGGTATTCCGGTGGCCTATGCCAGCTTTGTCTCGGAAGTCGACGGGACGTCCTACAAGATCTCGGGAAATCTGCAGACTTCGGCAATTTCCGACATCATCTTGAAAACCCGCGGTAGCGTCAGCGTGTCGGGCACCCAGGCAGACGACAGGCTGTGGGCGTCGAGTTTTGTGGTCAGTTATACAAGCGGCAAGGATGCGCAAAAAACGGAGATCGAGTTTCGCGAGGGCAATGTAAAGTCGTCGGTCAACACCCCGAAGCGCAAGGCTTCCGGCGCCGGCTGGGTGCCACTGTCTGCTGGCGACATGCGGTCGGTGCTTGATCCGCTCTCGGGCCTGGTGTTTCCCGGCAGTTCAAAAGTCTGTCCGCGCAGCCTGCCGATTTTTGACGGGCAATCCCGGGTGACGCTGCATCTGACGCCCAAGGGTGTCAGGCCTTTCCGGACAAAGGGCTTCTCGGGCGATGCGATTGCCTGCTCCGTCCGGTTCGAGCCGAAAGCCGGCTATAGAAAGGGATCTTCAGGAATTCAGTATCTGACAGAACTCAAGACGATGGAAATCTGGTTCGCCAAGCATGAGCAGGGTGATCTCTATGCACCCGTCTACGCCAAGGTGCCGACGAAGATCGGTCAGGTTATCGTTGCGGCCACCCGGTTTGGCGGGTAAAGGCGTCCCTTGTTCTAAAATGGATTGAAAGCCATTGCCGGCAGGTCTTGCGCTACGGCAATGCGGGGGTGGGTTTTGGGAAACATTCCAACAATGATCGGGTTTTCGGCTGTTGTGATGTGGTCGGCGCTGGCGGTGCTGACCGCTGCTTCGGGCGCCATGCCTCCGTTCCAGCTTTCCGCGATCTGCTTTCTGATAGGTTCGGTCATCGGCCTTTCGGCGATGATGCGTGATCCCACCCGGTTCAGGGCTTTCAAACAACCGGCCAAAGTCTGGGCGCTCGGCCTGTTTGGGCTATTCGGCTATCATTTTCTCTATTTCACTGCGCTGAGGAATGCGCCGGCGGTCGAGGCCGGGTTGATCGCCTATCTGTGGCCGCTGCTGATCGTTGTGGGATCGGCGCTGCTGCCGGGAGAGAGGCTTGGCTGGCATCATATCGCGGGCGCCCTCATGGGGCTGGCGGGAACCGCGCTGATCCTGATGCGCGGCGCCGAGGGTGGGTTCGGCGGTGGCAACCTGCTTGGATACACGGCGGCGGGTCTGTGCGCGCTGACATGGTCGGCCTATTCGCTGATCTCGCGGCGGTTTGGCGCCACGCCGACGGATGTCGTCGCCGGCTTCTGTCTGATATCGGCGGTGTTGTCGGCGGTCTGCCACCTGCTTCTTGAAACGACTGTCTGGCCGGACAATTCCGGTCAATGGCTGGCGATCCTCGGCCTTGGCCTTGGTCCTGTCGGGCTGGCGTTTTACGCTTGGGACTACGGGGTCAAGAAAGGCGATATCCAGGTTCTGGGTGTAGCGAGTTATGCCGCGCCGTTGTTGTCAACCCTGATACTGATCCTGTTCGGCCATGGCCGGGCGAGCATCGGCATCGTTGTTGCGTGCCTGTTGATCACCGGCGGGGCGTTCCTGGCGGCCAAGGATCTTCTGAAAGGAAACCCATCGTCATGACCGGATCGTTTGCCAATTTCGATATGGCCGGAAATGGTATCGTGGTGTTGTCGGCGCTGGCCTTTGCGGCCTATCTGTTTCTGCTCACACAGCCTGTTTCGCTGGTGCGGACAGTGGCCAAGACGCTCGCTGTCGGTCTGCTTTGCGTGCTGTCGCTGATGGTTGGCGGCCCGAAGCTGCTGGCGCTTGCGTTGGCGTTGTCAGCCCTGGGCGACGCCTTTCTGGCGCATGAGGGAGACGTGGCATTCCTCGGCGGTCTGGGCAGTTTTCTTGCCGCTCACATTGTCTATGCCATGCTGTTCATCTCGTCGGGTCCAGGACTTACAGCGGCAGGCGTTCCGGGTTTTCTGGCCATTGCGGTTTTCGCGCTCGGAATGGGATACTTAATGGTGCGCAATGCAGGTCCGCTGGCGGGGCCAGTGGCGGCCTATGTGCTGGCGATCGCCATCATGGGGTTGGGCGGCGTGACGCTGGGCGGGCTGGTGCTTGCCGGAGTTGCGTTGTTCATGGCGTCGGATGCGATTCTGGGGTCGGAAAAATTCCTGATGGCGCAGACCAGTCCCTACCGGCATTTGACCAGCCCGGCGGTGTGGGTGCTGTATTATGCGGGCCAGTTGCTGATCACGCTTGGCCTTCTGGCTTGATCGGTGCGCCCTGAAACGGCGAGGGTCGCCAGTCCGGCGGCGCCATTTCGAAGCTGGAGAATTCGAACCCCGGCGCAACGGTGCAGCCGACCAGCGTCCAGGCGCCCAGAGAAGCGGCTGATTGCCAGCAGCCGGCAGGCACGACAATCTGGGGCCGTTCGCCATTGCTCAGGTTCATGCCCAGCCGGTGAGACTCGGCGTTGCATCCATCCGCCGACAGGGTCAGGGCGAGAGGCCCGCCGCCATGCCAATGCCAGATTTCCACGGCGTCGGTGACACGATGCCAATGCGAACAGTCTCCACCTTCAAGCAGATAGTAAATCGCCGTCGAATTGGCGCGTTCACCACCTTCGGTATCCCGGAATGTTTCGCGGTACCAGCCGCCTTCGGGATGTTCCCGCATGTCCAAAAGGGCGATGATCTCGCGAGCCGACAGGGTCGTGTTCATGATCAGAAACTGTCCTTGCGGCGGCGCAATTCGGCAAACACGGCGACGTCGCTGGCGGCTTCCAGGCCCAGGTGCTTGCGGATCGATTGATCGCCGGTTCGCATGAAGGGATTGGTACGCTTCTCAAACCCGATGGTGGTGGGCAGGGTCGGCAATCCCTCGGCGCGCATGTCGTTGATCTGCTTGGCGCGCTCGGCCAGCGCCTGATTGTCCGGATCGACGGTGAGAGCGAAGCGGGCATTGGATTGCGTGTACTCATGGCCGCAATAGACCCGGGTCGCATCAGGAAGCTCGCCCAGACGGGCAAGCGAGCCGAACATGTCCTCGGGCGAGCCTTCGAACAGGCGACCGCAACCGAGCGCGAACAGCGTATCACCTGCAAACAGCAGATCTTCGTCAGCAATGTAAAAGCAGATATGCCCGGCCGTGTGGCCCGGCGTGGAGATGATTTTCACGATCCTGCCGGCAAACTCGAACGTGTCACCATCACTGAGCGTTCGGGTCAGGCCCGCGATCTTGCCGGCCTCGGCGGACGGACCTATAACCTCGGGCGACCAGGCTTCAGCCAGGGCGGCAATTCCTTCGACATGATCCGGATGGTGGTGCGTGACCAGAAGATGGGTGAGCTCCCAGCCGGCCTGTTCAAGGCGCCTGGCGATCACGCCCCCGTCCGGCGCGTCGATGCTCGCCGTTTCACCGGTTAACGGATCGTGCAGAATGACGCCGAAATTGTCCTGCCTGCAGGAAAACTGGTCGATCATGAGGCTTGTCATCCGCTTTTCTCCAAGAGAGATTGAATCAATTGCCCGAGCATAACCATGGGTGCCCCGTTCGTCACCTTGAGACCGGTCGCAATGGCAAGTTTGATGGATCGCAGGCTTCAGGACAAGTTGACTGAGATGGATTTTCCGGGTGTCGGGCTCGTCTCACGCGTGTAAGATTGCCTTCGAGGCCGCCCGATCCATTCAGGTTCACACTCATGCATGCCGATATTGTTGATTTGAGACAGTTCTATCATTCCCGGCTCGGCAGGCTTGCCGAACAGTCGGTGGCCATGGCGCTGTCTTCGATCTGGGCCAACCTGCCGGGCGAGCGGTTGATGGGGCTTGGCTATGCGGTGCCGTATCTTGACCGGTTCGGCCCCGATGCCGAGCGTGCCTTCGCCTTCATGCCTGCGGGCCAGGGTGCAGTGAACTGGCCAACGGGCGGCCCGTCGGCCACGGCATTGGTGTTTGATGAAGAGCTGCCGTTGCCGGATGCAGCACTTGACCGCATCTTGATGGTGCATTCGCTGGAATTCGCCGAAAACCCACGCGAAACGCTCAAGGAACTCTGGCGGGTGCTGGCGCCAGGCGGGCGACTGGTGATCGTCGCGCCAAATCGCCGAGGGGTCTGGGCCCGGTTCGAGCACACGCCGTTTGGCGCAGGCAGGCCCTATTCCCGTGGCCAGCTTATCGCGATCCTGCGGGAAAGCAACTTTACCCCCGGTGCTTTCGCCGAAGCCTTGTTTTTTCCACCCTCGGAACGAGCGGTGATCCTGCGCATGCGCGCCGTGTTCGAACGGATTGGCCGCAAGATGTGGCCGGTGTTCTCCGGCGTCATCATCGTTGAGGCGCAAAAGCGGCTGTATCAGGGGTTGCCGGTGGCTGCGCGGGCTTCGCGCCGGGTGTTTGTTCCGGTGCTGTCGCCGCAGACGTCGCGCTCGGCGCACCGGAGAGTAAACCGCGCTGACTGACCCCACTCTCGACAAGACCGCTGCGAGAGGCTATTTCCGCCTCTCTACGCTTGGTTTTTCGTTTGCAAGGAACCTTTTCCATGAGCCGCACCGACATGCCCCGCCCGAAACCGGGCGTTATGGATATCGCCGCCTATGTGCCGGGACGTGAGACGGCTCACGGCGTGGCCAAGGTGCACAAGCTGTCGTCCAACGAATCACCGCTGGGACCCAGTCCGAAGGTTGCCGAGGCGCTGGCCGCCAGGAATGCCGATCTGGCGATCTATCCCGATGGCTCGGCGCATGTGCTGCGGGATGCGATCGGCCGGGCTCACGGGCTCAATCCCGCCAACATACTGTGCGGCAATGGGTCAGACGAACTGCTCGGGCTGCTGTGCCAGACCTATTTGACGCCAGGCGACGAGGGCTTGTTCACCGAGCATGGATTTCTTGTCTACAAGATCCAGATCATGGCCGCCGGTGCGACGCCGGTTTCAGTTCCCGATACCGATCTGACGACTGATGTCGACGCGATACTTGCAGCGGTCACCGACAAGACCAGAATCGTGTTTCTGGCCAACCCGAACAATCCGACCGGAACCTATATTCCGGTCAGCGAAGTTCGGCGGCTGCATGCGGGACTACCCGGCGATGTGGTCCTGGTGCTGGATGCCGCCTATGCGGAATATGTGCGCCGCAATGATTATGAAGCGGGTATCGAACTGGTTTCGGCCAATCCGAATGTCGTGATGACCCGGACGTTCTCGAAAATTCACGGGCTTGCCGGTCTCCGGATCGGCTGGATGTACGCCCATGAAGCCATCATCGACGCCTGCAATCGCGTGCGCGGACCGTTCAATGTCAACGCTCTGGCGATCACCGCGGGTGCGGCGGCGATTGGCGACCGGGCGCATGTCGAGCGCGCCGTCGAACACAATGAAGAATGGCTTGGCCGCGTCTGCGAAGCGCTGGAAACCCTCGGCCTGAGGGTGACGCCATCTGTAGGCAATTTCGTGCTGATCCATTTCCCGGCGGAGGCAGGCAAGACCGCCGCGGACGCGGACGAGTACCTGTCTCAGCGAGGCTTCATCTTGCGCCGGGTGGCGGGTTACGGCCTGCCCGATGCGTTGCGGATGACTATCGGCAGCGAGGAAGCCAACCTCGGCGTGATGGACGCGCTGAAGGGATTTATGGCCTGAGCATATGAGTGATCCGCTGTTTGAAAATGTCACCCTGATCGGGATCGGTCTTATCGGCTCATCCTTGGCGCGTGTAATCCGTGCCAAGGGACTGGCCGGTCATGTCACAATCGCCACCAGAAGCGCCGAGACGCTCGACGCCGCGCGCGCGCTTGGTCTGGGTGATGACTATTTTCTTTCCAACGCTGAAGCAGTCGCCAACGCCGATCTGGTGATCGTGTCCGTACCTGTCGGCGCATCCGGGCAAGTGGCGCAGGAGATAGGGCCGCATCTCAAACCAGGCGCGATCGTCACCGATGTGGGATCGACCAAGGCGTCCGTCGTCCGCCAGATGCAGCCGCATTTGCCGGACAATGTTCACTTTATCGCGGGTCACCCGATCGCCGGTACCGAACAAAGCGGGCCGGAGGCCGGGTTTGCGGAACTGTTCGAGGGACGCTGGTGTATCCTGACGCCGGTGGAAGGCACTGATGCCAAGGCCATCGCGCGGCTCACCGAATTCTGGGAAGCCTGCGGGTCCACGGTCGAACAAATGGATCCGGAGCACCATGATCTGGTGCTGGCGATCGTTTCACATCTGCCGCACATCATTGCCTACAACATCGTCGGCACCGCCGATGATCTGGAAGCTGTGACCAAGTCGGAAGTGATCAAGTATTCAGCGTCTGGTTTTCGCGATTTCACACGTCTGGCCGCCTCGGACCCGGTGATGTGGCGAGATGTCTGCCTGCACAACAAGGATGCGATCCTGGAGATGCTGGCACGGTTCTCCGAGGATCTGTCCTCGTTGCAACGGGCGGTTCGCTGGGGCGATGGCGACAAGTTGTTCGAGCTGTTCACCAGGACCCGCGGAATTCGCAGGTCCATCGTCGAAGCCGGACAGGATACCGACGCGCCGAACTTTGGCCGCAACGCCAACAAGACAGACCTGAAGCCAGCAACCGAGTAACGGCCATCAGAAGTCAGGCAATTGTCCGAGCGGGAACATGCCCAGCGAGACGCGATTGTTCTCGATTGTCAGCGGCAGGGTAATGCCGTCCTTGCCCGGCTTGCTGTCGAGTGACGAAATCACCGGGGCGAAGCGATTAAACAGGTTGGCGATCTCCGGACTGATATTTGTCGAAAGCTCAATGAAGCGTTTCTGGTTGCGGACCGTCACCTCGAGAGTCCCGGATAACCGGCCGTCGGCGCCGATTTGAACCGGGCCGGAAATTTCCAGCGAGGATGTGTCATCCAGCTCGATTGCAAGGCGGTGGAACCGGACATCGAATGGGCCGGAAATCGGCTTGTAGGGCGCGTCCAGTACGCCAGCCTGGCCGGGCAGGGTTGCTTCCAGCGTGAAGGCTTTTGCGACCAGTTTGGTGACAAGATTGTTTTGAAGCTGCTCCCCATAGAGCGCGATATCGAGGTCCGGTCCATTCTTGCGGCCATGAGCGATAATTTTGTCGGCCTGGATCGCAAATTTTCGGGTCAAACCGGCGGCATCGATGTCGAAGCGGACGTTGCGGACGTCCAGCGAACCGCGGTTGAGCCCGCCGGGCGCAGCCTGAACGCTTGTTTGCAGCACTTGCCAATCCACCCGGGCGTCGAGACCGGGCGCGGTGATCGCCAGTGGTCCATCGATTTCGGCGACGACGTGACCGGGCCGATAGAATTGCGCGGCCGAGCGCAACGCACCTGAAAGGACGGTCACGCCCTCGGAAGTATTGCCGTAGGACAGGGTTTGGCAAAACAGGCCGAAACGGAAAGGGTAACCGCGGACCTCCGCCCTTGCGCAGCCTGCGCTTGCGTTCGGGCCGCTGATCCGGGCCATCGTCTCCGGCAGGTTGTCTTCGATCTTTTCGGCGACGAGGAACCAGCCAATGGTCCAGAGCACGCACCCGGCGACCGTCGCCGCTGCAAGCCAGCCGATCTTGCGGGACGATGAAAATGAGTGTGGTTCTGGAGAAATGGATGGCATTGCGTTCTCGCTTTACGGCCTGCAATAAGGACAGTCATTGTGGTCGGAACAAGATCCGGAAGGATTTGCCAGCCGGGAAGGTGGATCAAGACACAACTGCCTGGCTTCATAGGGCGGTCGCGCTTGACTATATGGATTCGGATATGGACGATTTTTGGGTGTTTGGCTACGGATCGCTGATGTGGCGGCCGGGTTTCGATCATGAAGAAACCCGACAGGCGCGGCTATTCGGTTATCACCGGGCGCTGTGTGTGCGGTCTTTTGTTCACCGCGGCACGCCGGAAAGGCCGGGGTTGGTGCTGGGGCTTGATCGCGGCGGATCATGCCATGGAGTCGCCTTCCGCGTGCGGTCGGATACCCGGGATGCGGTTCTTGCCTATTTGCGCGAGCGCGAGCTTGTTACCAATGTCTATGTCGAAAAAACCAGCCTGGTGCGGCTGGAGACCGGTCACCGGGTCAGCGCTGTCACCTATGTGGTTGACCGGGGCCACACCCAGTACGCTGGCGGGCTTTCCGTTGATGACGCGCTGGCCCGGGTGTCGGGTGCTGTCGGCCAGTCAGGCAAAAATGAAGAATATGTTCTCAACACCGCCGATCATCTCAAAACCCTGAGGATTCGGGATGTTCACCTTGAGGCCATCGCGCACCGGATCAACTCGGGCGGGCTGCCAAGCGCCTTACAGGTCTTTAACGACTGATGGAAGCGCGCCGAGTTCGGCCAGCCTGCGGCGGGCGTCCTGGCGCAGGGGGACCTGCGGATTGGCCTTCACCGTCTCGACGAGCAGTTTGTCGCTTGCGGTTTCCATCTCATCGATCAGCCTTTCCATGAAGGCGTCAGGGTCCAGGCCGGGCTCGATTGGCGGAAGAACCTGAACCTTGAAATGTCCCGGAAAGCGCAGGAACTTGCGTCGCGGCCAGAACAAGCCCGGATGCATGACCACCGGCACGACCGGAACATCGAGGTCGCGGTACAACCGGGCAATTCCGTATTTGTAATTTGGTGGCGCTCCGGCGGCCCGACGGGTGCCTTCGGGATAAATGATCAACTGGCGGCCATTTGCGATCTGGGCTTTCGTGCGCTCCAGAACCGCTGCCATGACCTTGCCCTTGGCGCCGCGATCAACCGGGATCATTTCCATTTTGGAGACATACTGCCCGAAAAGCGGGATCCACATCAGTTCGCGCTTGAGAATGTAAAACGGATCGTCGAGCCAGGGCAGAAGCGCATAGGCATCCCAGAACGACTGGTGCTTCGGAGCGAAGATATAGCCTCCTGCCGGGATGTTCTCGAGGCCTTCGATCTCGAAGGTGGTGCCGACAATCTTCTTTTGCAGCCAGTGATTGGCCAGGACCCAGTTCTTCGGCACGCTCCAGGCCGCCTTGCGCTCTGCCAGGAAATAATAGGGGGAGAACACGATCATGCGACCGATCAAGTTGATGTAGAACGCGATATTGAAGAGTATGGATCGAAGAACAATCATTGCGGATTCCGGATTGGCGTGCGGCCCGGCCGATGCTTCCGGCAGACCCATGGGATCCGGGTTACACCATCGGCTGGCGGCGGAAAACCTTTGTGCGGGCGAAAATCAGTGCAAACTGGCCGAGACCGGACGATCACCGCCAGTATCGGCGCGCAAACCGCTTGCAGTCTTGGCGCCGCTCCAGCTCCGCAGCCGGGCGAGGGAATATTTGGCGTACTCCACGAACAGGGTACGCAGTGCCACGGGGTCGGACAGCCAGGTTTCCGTTTTCAGATCGGCATGGGTGACCGGGTGGGCGATGAAGGTCACATCCGGGCTGGCTTGCGAGAGTTCGAGCAGGCTTCGCGGGATATGGTAGTTGTTGGTAACGACCAGGATCCGGGTATAGTGATGCTGGCGGATCCAGACGGCGGTTTCGTTGGCGTTGCCAATGGTGTCGAGCGCTTCATAGCCGATGTCAACGCAGCAATCGAAGGTGGCGGATTCCGTTCCGGTGGCGCGGCGAAGCGCAGCACTGCTTGTCGAAGGGTTGACGCCGGAGATCAACAGGCGCTCGCCAACACCGTCTTCAAGCAACGCCAGCGCCTGATCTATTCTCTGGTATCCGCCGGTCAGGGCGACAATAGCATCGACGTCGCCGGGCGTTTCAGTGGCTTTCAAATCCGCGATGGTGTCGGTAAAGCGGAAAAAACCCATCGCGATTAGGGCTATGGCGATGATTGTCGCGATAGTGGCCATGCGCAGTCCATGATGACCCACCCGCCGGAGACGGCGGATCGAATCGGTCTTCGAAGTTCCCGGTGTTGCCGGTTCCGGCTGTGCGGATTCCACACTCATGATGAATGCATACTCCGAGATTCTGGCGAGGACCAGTCGGATTTACGGCGAAAACCGGGCAGTTAACCGATTTCCGCCGAGGACGGATCGGCACGCTGCCGGTCGATCTCGCGGATGGTTCGGATCACGGTAAGGCGGGTGGTCAAGGCGGTCATTGCCGATATGAGGATGATAATTCCGGCGATGCCAAAATAGCCGGCCCCGCTCAGGGTGAAACGGCCGAACAGGGCGGTAACTTGATCATTGAGCGCCGTGGCCATGGTGTTGCTCTGCCAAGCGGCGAGCAGCAGAAACGCCACTGCTGCAACACCGCCGCCGAATGCAGCACCTTTGAGCCCGATCAGCAAGAACCGTTTCTGAAATTGAGATGCGATGAAACTGGTCTCGGCGCCGACAAAATGCAGCACTTCGACAATGTGGCGATTGCCCGCCATTGCACCGCGTGTGGCAAAAATCACGGTCAGCATGGTGGTGGCGAGCATCAACGCCAGGATGCCGACGCCGATAAGGACGGTGATTCGGGCCATCGAGATCAAACGGCCCGCCCAGGCGCGGTGATCGTCAAGCGTGGCGGTGGGAACGGCTTCCGCGAGGGATTGGCGCAAGGCGGCGAAATCCGGAGGGGCGGCCTCGTCAATGGTGACAATGACAAGGCGCGGCACCGGCAGCTCGTCCATGTCGAAGCCTTCGCCCAGCCAGGGTTCGAGCAGCCTGGCGGTCGAGGCGCGATCGACGATTTTTGCCGACAAGGCGCCGGGAGCGGCCAGAACGATGTTCCGGGTCATAGTCAGTGCGGCTTCCATGTCCAGCTCCTCGTCAGGCTTGACCTGAATGGTGATCTCGCGGGACACATCGCCCTGCCAGGCTTCGGCCTTTTCCTGCACCATTGTCACCGTGCCGAGGGTAACGGCGCACAAAAACGCCATGATGGCGATCACCACCACCAGGGCGCGGCCCGAGATATTGACCGGCGGCACGATCGGCGTCATCGGCCGCAAGGTGACCAGGCGTTCCTTTCTGCCGGGATTCCGGGTGCTGGCGGCGGGTTCAGTCATAAATATCGAGTCGTCCCTCGGAGAGAATCATCCGGCGGGCATTGACCCGGTCCATCAGGCTTAGATCATGGGTGGCGATGATCACAGCCGTGCCCAGTCGGTTGAGTTCGATGAACAGGTTGAGCAGGCGCTGGGCCATCGGCGGGTCGACATTGCCGGTCGGTTCATCGGCCAACAGGATTTCCGGTTGATCGATCAGGGCGCGGGCGATCGCCACCCGTTGCTTTTCGCCGCCAGAGAGAACCGGCGGCAGCACGTTGATTCGTTCGCCCAGCCCGACCCATTTGAGAAGTTCGATCACATCGGAGCGGTAGCTTGATTCATCCTTGCCGCGCACCCGAAGCGGCAGGGCAACATTCTCGTAGGTGGTCATGTGGTCAAGCAGCCGGAAATCCTGGAAGACGATGCCGATCCTGCGCCGCAGCAGCGGCAACTCCTCGCCCGGGATGACGGAAATATCGCGGTCGAACATGCGAATCAGTCCGCGTGTCGGTTTGAGCGACATGAACAGCAACCGCATAAGGGTCGTCTTGCCCGCGCCTGACGGGCCGGTCAGGAACTGGAAGGATCTTTTGGGGATGTCAAAAGTCAGGTCGCGCAGGACCTCAGGTCCCATACCATAGCGCAACCCGACATTTTCGAAATGGATCAACGGTCAATTCCTGTCGCGGGGGGGCGGATATGCGCGGTCGCCAAGCCACGCACGCGCTGGACCATACACTCACCGGGCATGGTTAATGCGAAGTTAAAACGCCAGTCAAGCCGACCTTATCACATGGCCTGTTCGTCAAGCGTTAACCATTTCCGTTTACGCGTTGATAATTGATGTTTCAATGCTTTGTGGATGACAGAGCCGCAAACGGAGTGGTTGATGGGCGTTTCAAGCCGCACGACACGCACAATCGAGCCGGGAAACGGCGATCTGCTGGTTCCTGAACAGGGCAGGAGGCTGCGTGCTTCGCGTACGCGCGATGTCGAGGACGCGTGTTTCGAAACCGTCGGAAGGTCTCGCGATGGCTTCTCAGTCAAGTCATCCACCGGTGAAAATGGCAGTGTGTTCAAATCGCGCCTTACCGGATCACCCGAGCATGGCCCGTTCCCTCCCGATTTCGCGCATTTTGATGATGTGCCCCGCCAGGCGACGGACCGGAACCGGCGACTGGGCGTGTTTGGGGGCAAGGCGACTGTGTTTGCGGCCGGTGAAAGCCGGCTGTCGGTGGTGGTTCCCGCAATCGTCCTGACGGTCTGCGGGTTTGCCGCAACGGTCTTCTGGATGGCGGGCAGTCATGCGCCGGAGCCGCAGCCTCAAGCGCGCGTACAAGTCTCGTCATCGGTTCCGGCGGCCGCAGCATTGCAGGTCTCCGTCCCGGCACCGCTGGCAGCGGACCCGGTGGTCACATCATCAATTCCTGTCACGGAAACGGGGCGCGCCAAGGCTGGTTTCACCGCTCCCACGCCAAGGCCGGCGCGGATCGAAAGAGCCGGTTCGATCCTGATGATACGGCCGGCCGGAGGCTAAGCCCATCAATCCGGGGCAGCTCGCCTGACGCGAGCGGGTCATGGGTCGCCCGCCCTGTGGAAAGATCATCCTCAAACCGGTTTTGATTTGCCGAGTTTTGCGTTAGGAATGGTCAAGAATTTTGACCAAACCTCCTGGAGAACGGCAAATGCCGGTTGTGCGCGGAAAACAAATCGAACCCCTGTTCACGCCGGAGATGATCGCCGAGCGAAATCGCACCATGGCGGCCGAGATCGCCGTCAATCCGAAGAAAGATCTGCTGGTCATCTCGATTCTCAAGGGATCATTCATTTTCGCCGCGGATCTGATCCGGGCGCTGCATGACGCCGGGCTTGAACCCGAGGTCGAATTCATCACCCTGTCGAGTTACGGCAAGGGGACCACGAGCCAGGGTGTCAAGATCATCAAGGATATTGACAGCGATGTGCGCGATCGCGACGTTTTATTGATCGATGATATTCTCGAGTCGGGCCGGACGCTGAGATTTGCCCGTGACCTGATGTATGAGCGCGGAGCGAAGAATGTCGACATCGCGGTGCTTCTTGACAAGCGATCACGCCGTGAAGGCAGTCTTGATGCTGAATATGTCGGGTTTGAATGCCCGGACTATTTCGTTGTCGGCTATGGCATGGATGTGGCCTACGCCTTCCGGGAATTGCCTTTTGTCGGGATCGTCAAGGGCGACGCCTGAGCCTGCCTGATCTCCAACCCGCAGGCAAAAGCCGGTGTGTGGTCACGTTGCGACAAGGTTTAAGCCCTAGGTTCCGTTCAACAGCCGGAGGAATGGACAATGGCCAGAATCCTGATTGCGGAAGATGAAGATACGCTCAGGCGCTTTGTCGCCCGGGCGCTTGTCATGGACGGGCACGATATCGTCGAGGCAGCCGATGGCGCTGAAGCGCTGGAGCATCTGGAGGCCGAGGCGTTCGATCTGCTGCTGTCGGATATCCGCATGCCGGTCATGGATGGCATTGCCCTCGCCTCGGCAACTGCCGATCTCTCCCCGGAGATGCCAATACTGCTGATGACAGGCTACGCGGAGCAGCGCGAACGGGCAGAACCGCTGATGCGCATTGTCGTCGACGTCGTTGCGAAGCCGTTCACCCTGCCGCAAATCCGGCAGGCTGTGGCAGACGCGCTGACATCAAAGGCAGCCTGACATTCAGCGCCCGGGTTCAAACAGATATCACTGAAGGTCGAGCAGGCGTTCCAGATAACGTTTTTCGATTTCCGGCGACGACTGATCGCCCAGGCGTTTGCGAATCGCATCCAGTATCTCGCGGGCGCGCTGGATATCGATCTCGTCGGGAACCTTGACCCGGCCGCCGAAATCCGGCCCGGTGGTCGAGCGCGGCCGACCGAGCGGATCGCGATCATCAGCCGAGCGATTGCCGTTGCGGTCCGGCCCCTGGCCTTCTGCCTCGCCCTGCTGGGCTCCCATCGCCTGCATCATCTGGTTCATCATGTCTTCGGCACCCTGACGCAGGGCCTGCAGGGCACGGCCCTGATCTCCGAGCGCCTGACCAGTTTCCCCCTGCTCAAGGTTTCCGGCCGCATCGCCCATGGCGTCACCGGCTTCGCCGAACCCTTCCGACGGATTGATGCCGAGAGCCTCAAGGTCGCTTTGCAACTGCCCGAGCGCGTCCCGCAGTTCCTGCTGGCTGCGGCCCAGGGCCCCAAGCATGTCTTCCAGCGATTGATCGCCCTGTCCCTGCTGACCCTGATCCTGGCCCTCACCAGGCTGCTGCTGTCCCTGTTGCTGGCGGTCGCGGCCCTCTCCGGGCTGGCTCTGGCGATCACGATCGGCGCGCATGGTTTCATCCATGAGTTGCTGCTGCTTTCGCATCAGTTCTCCCAGCTTGTCCATCTGCTGGCGCATCGGACCGCCTTGCTGCTGCGGACGCTGCTGCCGACCGGCCTGAAGATTGTTCATCATGCGCTGCAGTTCCTGCAGCATCTGCTGAGCCTGGTCGCGGGCGCCGGATCGGGCCAGATTCTCGATCTGGTCAAGCATGTTGTCGAGATCGCGCTGCCGCAGCATGTTTTCAGGCGTCGCCTGCTGATTCTGGCCGTTCTGGTTGGCCGGATTCTGGCGTGCCAGTTCACGAATATAGTCTTGCATGGCGTCGCGCAGCTCATCCATCAGCTGAGCGATCTCTGCATCCGTGGCCCCGTTTTCCAGCGCTTCGGCCAGCGCATTCTGGGCGTCGCGCAGACGTCGTTCGGCCAGGGACAGGTCGCCGTCTTCAAGCTGAAGGGCCACGCCCCACATATAGTCGATTGCCGCGCGCAAATCCTCATCCGAACGGGCGTTCTCGAGACGACCCCGGACCGATTGCAGCAACAGAAAGTGGGTCAGGTTGGGAATGGTTTCCTCAGGGGCGATGGTGAGTGCATCATGCAGATCAAACACTCTCGGGAGATTGTTGGCGTCGAGCGCCAACACACCGCGTTGTTCGACAACCGCGCCCGCAAGCGGTTCGGAAAACCGGCGTCCGGGCAGAACCGTCTCAAGCGTCTCGCTGCGGCCTTCCTGTCCGGCGCCATCGGTGGCGATCAGGGTTATTCGCACCTTCTGACCGGCGAGCGGATGCTCGGTCAGATCGTGGCTGGAAACCGCCCGGTTGTCCTGCGAGGAGCGCCGCGGCAGCGTGAGCCGGTATTGGGGCGGATCAAACAATGGTCGGGCGTCAGGTGCCGGTTCGGATGCAGACACGATCTCGGCTTCGGCTGTGGCAATTCCATGGTCATCGGACAGCGTATAGGCCAGCTCCAGAGCACCATTGGTTGCCCGGCGCGGCGTTTCAATGAAGGCCGCGACCGGTGCTTCATCGGCAATGACATGAATGACAAATTCGGCTGCGGATCGCCCGGCGTTGATCTTCAACCGGCCATCGGCGTCGGGCTTGAAAATCCAGGTCGACCCGTTTGAGGATGCAGCCTGGGCGGGATGGGTTGCATTGGCCTGCTCCACCGGGCTCAGCGACGTCTCATCGGGTCCCCACATCACCTGTGCATTTGCGTTTTCGCCGTCGCCGCCGATGCGGATGGTTATCTCGCTGCCTTCGATGGCGCCGACGGTCTCACCGTCAGGACGGTTGAGACCCGTCAGGAACACAGGCGCCTGATTGACATAGGATGGCGGCGTAATCCAGGCGTCGATACGGATGTCAGGCAGGCCGTTCTTCACATGGCTTGTGAAGGCGTCCCCGGGCCGGCCGGAATTGCCAGAGAAAGAATAGCCAAAGGCTACAAACAGCAAAAGTGTGATTGCGACCCGGATGCCCCAGGGATCGTGCATCGGCAGGCTCGACCGTGGCAGGCCGGTTTCAAGCGCTCCGATCTGTTGCGCCATGCGGCGGCGGTGTTCTTCCCAGAGCGCGCGTGCGAAGGGGCCGGCGGCTTCGATCCTGTCGTCCTGGGTGGCAATCGCCTGATTGGCGATCTTGTTTTCCGCTTCCAGACGGGCGTCGATTTCGCCGCGGCCGGGCGAACGGAACCGCGTCAGTGGCCAAATTGACGCCAGCAACCCGATTGCGAACAGTCCCAGCAGCATCAGCCGCAGCCAGTCCGGAACAATCCGGAAAATGCCGAACCAGGACATGGACATGAAAAGTGCGATGATACCGAAGAGCGGTGCGGCAAGTGTGATCAGGCGGCCAAGCGAGAGATTGAGGCGCATTCGCAGACGGCCAAAGGCAACCGAGCGCCGGGTCTCGTCGCCAGGGTTCTCTGGGGGCTTTGTCATGCCGTCGGGTGTGCCTGCCATGTCATCTTCCTTCAGCGTCAGACAAGAAGATAGCAGCCTTTGCGGCCAAGGCGAGGCCTGTGACATAAAAGTGAGGCAGGATTGCCTCCGTCAGTGAAATATTACCGGTCTGACGAAGACAGGATAAAGCTGGACCGGGCTCAGTCGAGCCAGGCGGGCACTGAATCGAGGCCGATCAGGTCGTCATAGGAGGGCCGTTCGCGCACGACGTGGAAGCGGTCGCCATGGACCAGCACTTCCGGGACAAGAAGCCGGGTATTGTAGGTTCCCGCCTGAACCGCGCCATAGGCGCCAGCGGAACCGACGGCGATCAGATCGCCGGATTTGAGCGCCGGCAGTTCACGGTCTTTGGCGAGATAATCGCCGCTTTCACAGACAGGACCGACGATATCGGCGCGGATGCGCGGCGCGCTTGCAGCCGACAGTCTGACCGGCCGGATTTCATGCCAGGCTTCATAGAGGGTCGGCCGGATCAGATCGTTCATGGCAGCGTCGACAATGACAAAGGTCTTGTCGCCGCCGTCCTTGACGTAAATGACTTCGGACACCAGCACGCCAGCATTGGCAACGATCAGCCGGCCCGGTTCGAGAATGATCTTGCAATCGAGATCGCGCAAGCGGGCCTTGACCATTTCGCCATAGGCATCAGGATCGGGCGGCGCAGCATTGTCATCGCGATAAGGCACGCCCAGACCACCGCCGATATCGAAATGACCGATGGCATGGCCATCCGCGCGGAGCGTGCCGATGAGTTCCACCATCAGCTTCAACGCATCATCGAATGGTTGCAGCTCGGTGATCTGGCTGCCTATGTGCATGTCTATGCCGGTGACCCGCACCCCGGGAAGACCTGCTGCATGTTTGTACGCTGCCCGGGCGCGCTGCCAGGAAATACCGAATTTGTCTTCTTTCTTGCCGGTCGAGATCTTGGCGTGAGTTCTGGCGTCGACATCGGGATTGATCCGGAACGAAATCGGCGCAACCTTGCCCATCGCCAGTGCACGGGCATTGAGCAGCTCAAGTTCGGGTTCGGATTCGATGTTGAAGCAGTAAATGTCGGCGGTCAGCGCAGCATCGATCTCGCGCGCGGTTTTGCCAACACCGGAAAACATGATTTTCGAGGCGGGAATGCCGGCGGCCAGCGCGCGCCGCAGTTCGCCCTCCGAGACCACATCCACGCCCGATCCGAGCTGCGCCAGGGTTTTGAGCACCGCCTGGTTGGAGTTGGCCTTCATGGCGTAGCAGACCATCGAATCGATATCGGCGAAGGCGCCTGAAAACACCTTGTAGTGCCGGGTCAGCGTCGCGGTCGAATAACAATAAAACGGAGTGCCGACCTGGGCTGCAATGTCGGGCAGGCTGACGTCTTCGGCGTGCAGAACGCCATCCTGATATTCAAAATGATTCACCGGGCGCGCCTATTCGAGCAAGCCGTCAAGAACGAAACGCCGTTCCTTGGCCGGAGCGGGATCAGTTGCCGCATCTGCCGCGTTTGCCGGCACCACTGCCACACCCGGGCGCTCGAGCGGACCTTTGCGCCCACAGCCCGACAGGACTGCTCCGGAAAGGGCTACCGCGCATATGATTTTGATCCAGGGACCGGTCGTCATTCGCTGTTCCTCACAATAGCCAGATATGGCTTTACACTTCGCATGGGGCAGGCTGGCCTACATACAAGTTTTCGGTGCGATGTGCACCCCGTTTTGTCCGCCGAATCGCGGTGCCGGTCTCAGCTTTGCGCCCGCCACCAGGCGATTTGTTTGCGAACCTGCGAGGGTGCCGTGCCGCCAAAGCTCTGACGGCTGGCGACCGACGCGTCGACGGACAGGACGTCAAAAATTCCGTCGGTGATCGCAGGGTTGATGGTTTGCAACTCCGCAAGCGACAATTCGGCGAGTTCGCAGCCTTTTTCCTCGGCCATGGCGACAGCGTGTCCGGTGGCGTGATGGGCATCGCGGAACGGCAGGCCCGCTTCGCGTACCAGCCAGTCGGCAAGGTCGGTGGCGGTGGAATAGCCTGATCCGGCGGCCTTGCGCATCTGATCCGTGCGAATCGCCATGTCCTGCACCATGCCGGTCATCGCGGCGATCGACAGCTCCAGGCTCTCGGCTGAGTCGAAAACCTGTTCCTTGTCTTCCTGCATGTCCTTGGAATAGGCGAGCGGCAACCCCTTCATGATGGTCAGGAGCGCGATCAGCGAACCGTTGATGCGGCCGGTCTTGGCGCGCACCAGCTCCGCTGCATCGGGGTTTTTCTTTTGCGGCATGATCGAGGAGCCGGTGGAGAACGCGTCGGAGAGCCGGACAAAGCCGAATTGCGGCGTCGACCAGATAACGATTTCCTCGGCCAGCCGTGACAGGTGAACCGCACAGATCGAGGCGAGTGACAGAAATTCAAGCGCGAAATCGCGATCGGACACGGTGTCGATCGAATTGCGGGTGGGTTCGCGAAAGCCGAGAGCCTTGGCTGTCATCTGCCGGTCGATCGGGAAGCCGGTACCGGCAAGGGCCGCGGCGCCGATCGGGCTCTCGTCCATATGTTCGATGGCATGGCGCACACGCTGGCGGTCACGGCCGAACATTTCGACATAAGCCATGCAATGATGACCAAAGGTGACCGGCTGCGCCGACTGGAGATGAGTAAAGCCGGGCATCACGGTGTCGGCATGCAGGTCCGCCTTGTCGAGAAATGCCGTGATCAGCCGGGTCAGCGCCGCTTCGGTGCGGATCAACTCTTCCTTGACCCAGAGACGGAAGTCGAGCGCCACCTGGTCATTGCGCGAACGAGCCGTGTGCAGCCGTCCGGCAACGGGCCCGATCAGTTCCGCAAGTCTGGATTCGATGTTCATGTGGATGTCTTCGAGTTGGCGCGAGAAGACAAACCGGCCTTCTTCGATCTCTGACAAGATTGTGTTCAGTCCGTGAGTAATCTTGTCGCAGTCTTCGCTCGAAATTATGCCAGTCTTGGCAAGCATGGCCGCATGTGCGAGGGAACCGCGAATATCCTGGGCATAGAGCTTGCGGTCGAAATCGATACTGGCGTTGATTTCCTCCATGATGGCATCTGGTCCGGAGGCAAATCGGCCACCCCACATCTGGTTTGACGCCTGTTTGTCCTTATCTGTCGACATGAGCCTGCCTTGGAGTTTGTCATGAGCCAATCGCGCAACCGCCTGTCCACCGCCACCCTGATCGCAATCGCAATTGCCTTGGGCGCTGTTGTGGGGGCTGCCGGGATATACTGGAAAGCATCGCCCTCTGGCAATGCGCCTGCCACGGAAAGTCTCGCTGCTGCCGAAAACACGGCGTGCAAGGCCGATCCCGAGATGCTGGCGAAGCTGAAGCCGCTCGCCAAAGGCGAGGTCGCTGCAATGGGTATACGGGAAGAACCGGTGGTGCTCCCGGAACTGGGTTTCGTGTCCGAGCAAGGTGATGCAATGACGCTTGCCGATTTTGCCGGTCAGGCGATGCTGGTCAATCTGTGGGCAACGTGGTGCGCGCCCTGCCGCGCGGAGATGCCAGCCTTATCGGAATTGCAGGCGGAGCTGGGCGATGACGGCTTCAAGGTGTTGGCGATCAACATCGATACTGGCGATGTGGCGAAACCGAAGGCTTTTCTGGACGAGATCGGTGTCGCCAATCTGGGGCTTTACCGGGATGCGTCGATGGACGTGTTCAATACGCTGAAGAAGGAAGGGCTGGCGTTTGGACTTCCGGTGACGCTGATTGTCGGCAAGGATGGCTGCATGATTGGCGCCATGAACGGTCCGGCGGAATGGGCCAGCAAGGACGCCAAGGCTCTGGTTGGCGCACTCAAGGGAAGTTGAAAAACACTGGGCCCGGACGGAAATTCCGCCCGAGCCCTCGGTATTGCGCGTTAAAGTGGGTGACTTTGGGTGTTAGCTGCACGCGCAACCCGGTTTTACCCCCATTTTCTTGAAGACCATGGCTGCCGGGCAAAAGCCGGTGAATGAGGACTGGATCAGGTTGAACCCGACGAAAACAGTCAGCCAATGCCAGTAGGGCGATACGTACACAGCAAGAGCCACGGACACGAGCACCATAAATCCCGCGAATATCAGTATTACACGATCAAGCGTCATTTCGATTTCCTTTACGCGATTCGGGGCCTTGCCCCGCCGCCAGGTGTCCTGGCGGCTTCAAACTGACCTCGTATATAGCAATTTAAGATTCTATATTCAATATGTTTTATATAAATGATGTGACATTGACGTCGTGGGCCAGCAGGGCCGTTTGTCGTGAACAATGCCAGGAATTTGCTTTCGCTACCCGCTTATGCGGTTTCTTGTATCTGGCTTGCGCCTGATGTGCAGGGTCTTGGTGACGCGCGCGACAGGATCGCCGTCGGTGTTGACGATCTCGACCGGAAAGCTTCGAAGATATCTGGCGCCGTCTTCGGTCGTATTGGCGCGGATGTCGTCCAGGGCTTCATTCGTGAGACGGAACCGGGCTGCGACCGTGCCGTGTCCGGGCCGCAGGAATTCGATCCCTGCGGATTTGTCCCAGACCGTGTAGCTGCGATCGAGATTGCGCATCACCATCAGCATCCAAAACGGGTCGGTCATGGCAAACAGCGAGCCGCCAAAATGACAGCCGACATAGTTCTTGTTGTAGAACCGTTCGCGGAGTTCGACATCGACCGCGCGGAAATCATCGCTGATGTGCATGATCCGGATGCCGGCACCCAGCAGCGGTGGCCACAGGTTCATGCTGCGGCGGAGCGATCTGGCTTTCATTGACCGGTTTACCGCGTGGGAACAGGGATATCGCCACGATAGTCATAAAATCCGCGGCCGGATTTGCGGCCAAGCCAGCCGGCCTCGACATATTTGACCAAGAGCGGGCAGGGCCGGTATTTCGAGTCTGACAACCCGTCATGGAGGACCTGCATGATCGACAGGCAGGTGTCCAGCCCGATGAAATCGGCCAGTTGCAGCGGCCCCATCGGATGATTGGCGCCAAGCTTCATGGCGGTGTCGATGGCCTCCACCGAACCGACGCCCTCATAGAGGGTATAGATTGCCTCGTTGATCATGGGCAGCAGGATACGGTTGACGATGAAGGCGGGGAAATCTTCGGCAACGGTAATTGTCTTGTCGAGGGTCTCGATGAAGGCACGTGCGGACTTGAAGGTGGTTTCCTCGGTGGCGATGCCGCGCACCAGTTCGACCAGTTTCATCACCGGCACGGGGTTCATGAAGTGAATGCCGATAAAGCGTTCGGGCCGGTCGGTCGCCGAAGCCAGACGGGTGATCGACAGCGATGAGGTGTTGGTGGCGAGGATCGCCTCGGGGTTCAGGACCGGGCAGAGCTGCTGATAAATCTTGCGCTTGACCGTCTCGTCCTCGGTCGCCGCTTCGATGACCAGGTCCATCGTCGCCAGGCCGTTCATCTCGGGGGAGAAGTGAATTCGGCCAAGCGCTGCTTCGCGCTCGGCTTCAGTGGTCTTGCCCGAGGCAACCTGCCGGGCAAGATTGCCGCTGATGGTGGCGAGCATGGCCTGCAAGGTGTCAGCGGAGACATCATGAACGTGAACATCGTATTCCGCCATGGCGCAAACATGGGCGATCCCGCCGCCCATCTGTCCTGCGCCAATGATGCCGACACTCTTGATCTGGTTGCCCATTTGTCCCGCCTGACTGATTTTAGGATGCTGCCGGGTGCCTATGTGTGAGGATGCCCGGGACATAAACCTAAATGGCCGGGCTGGAGACGTCCAGCCCGGCCATTGATCTTGCCGTCAAATTCTGACGGATCAAAGCGCTTTTTCAAGTTCGGGCAAGGCTTCGAACAGGTCCGCGACCAGTCCGTAGTCCGCCACCTGGAAAATCGGCGCCTCTTCGTCCTTGTTGATGGCGACGATGACCTTGGAGTCCTTCATGCCCGCCAGGTGCTGGATAGCGCCGGAAATACCGCAGGCGATGTAGAGGTCGGGTGCGACCACCTTGCCGGTCTGGCCGACCTGCCAGTCATTGGGAGCATAGCCCGCATCAACGGCAGCGCGCGATGCGCCGACGGCGGCGCCGAGCTTGTCGGCCACAGGCAGAATGACGCTCTGGAACTTTTCCGAGGATCCAAGCGCACGGCCACCCGAGATGATGATCTTGGCCGATGTCAGTTCAGGACGATCGCTTGTGGCAATCGCGTCCTTGACGAAGGAGGACAGGCCTGGATCGCCCGCCGCAGCAACGGTTTCGACAGAAGCCGATCCACCTTCTCCAGCAGCGGAGAACGACGCTGTGCGCACGGTGATGACCCGCGTGGCGTCGGTCGACTTGACCGTCTGCAGCGCGTTGCCGGCATAGATCGGCCGCTTGAACGTGTCAGCCGAGATAACCTCGATGATGTCGGAAATCTGCATCACATCGAGAAGCGCCGCGACGCGCGGCATGACGTTCTTGCCGGACGTGGTGGCGGGCGCCATCAGCGTGTCGTAACCGTCGGCAAGTGAAACGACGAGGGCTGCCAGCGGCTCGGCCAGCCGGTTGGCGTATTCGTCGCCTTCGGCATGGAGAACCTTTGACACGCCGTCAAGCTTGGCGGCTGCGTCGGCAGCAGCCTTGGCGTCCTTGCCGGCTACGAGAATATGCACGTCGCCGCCAATCTGGCTGGCTGCGCTGACAGCCTTTGCGGTCTGGTCGGACAGCGAGGCGTGGTCGTGTTCGGCTATGATGAGAATGGCCATGATAATATCTCCCTTTCCCGCGCTTACAGCACGCCTGCTTCGTTCTTGAGCTTGTCGACGAGTTCGGCGACCGAGCCGACCTTGACACCGGCCTTGCGGCCGCCGGGTTCCTCGGTCTTGATGACCTCGAGCCGGGCTGCGATGTCGACGCCGTAATCCGCGGCTGTCTTCTTGTCGAGCGGCTTCTTCTTGGCCTTCATGATGTTGGGCAAGGAGGCGTAACGCGGTTCGTTGAGACGCAGGTCGGTGGTCACGATTGCCGGCAGCTTGACCGAGATGGTCTGCAGGCCGCCGTCGACTTCGCGGGTGACGTCGGCCGTGCCGTCGCCGATTTCGACCTTGGAAGCGAATGTGGCCTGGCTCCAGCCGAGCAATGCCGACAGCATCTGGCCGGTCTGGTTGGCGTCGTCATCGATGGCCTGCTTGCCGAGAATCACCAGATCGGGGCTTTCTTCGCCGACAATGGCCTTGAGGATTTTGGCGACCGCAAGGGGTTCGACCAGCGTGTCTGCCTCGACCAGGATGGCCCGGTCGGCGCCCATTGCAAGTGCCGTGCGCAGGGTCTCTTCCGCCTTGGCAGGTCCGATGGAAACGGCGATCACTTCCGTGGCCTTGCCGGCTTCCCGAAGCCGCAGGGCTTCTTCGATGGCGATTTCATCGAACGGATTCATCGACATCTTCACATTGGCGAGATCGACGCCGCTGCCATCTGGCTTGACCCGGATTTTGACGTTGTAATCAACAACCCGCTTGACCGGCACGAGAATTTTCATCGGTTTGCTTTCCTCACTTTGCTAGGCCTCACTGTTTCGGCCGTGTCCTGATCAGCCCGGATAATCCCGGCATCAGGCCGATAATCCGGATTTTGCTTGTGCAAACGCCACCCGGATAGCCGATTGGCGACATGGATACGCGATTTCTCTCCAAATTCAATCGCTGTTGCACAGGAGATTTTGCAATGCGAAATAAATGACGCATACGTTCGCGTCAATTCCGGAGTGCCAGCACTAGCGTCCCCACTTCGGCGGAGGAGCCTTCGCGGCTGAGTTTTGTGGTTCCGGTTGCGGGGGTTCATGGATCACGGCTTTCGGGGTGTCGATGGTTCGGTCAAACAACGGAACGCCGGACCGGCGCAGGAACAGCACCAGAATCGCTCCGGCTATGATGCCGCCGATATGGGCGCCCCAGGACACCTCTCCGCCAAGATCGCTCACGACCATGAAGAATTGCATGCCGACCCAGAACACAAGCGGAATATAAGCAGGCAAGGGCAGCGGGATACGCCCCAGCACAAGCACCCAGACCCGTACCCGGGGATGAAGTATGAGATAGGCCGCAATGACGCCCGCCACCGCACCGGACGCGCCGATCAAGGGTCCTTCGGAGTCCGGCAGAAGCAAACCGTGCATGAAGGCGCCGGCGGCGGCGCACAGGAAATAGAAAATCAGAAACCTGATGTGGCCCATGGCGTCTTCGACATTGTCACCAAAAACCCACAGAAACAGCATGTTCGAGCCGAGATGGAACAGGTTCGCATGCAAAAAGCTGTAAGTGATATAGGTCGCGTCTTCGGGCACGAGAACGAGCGACGTTGGCAGTTCGACAATGTCGTGGACCACGGAGGGGATGAAACCCAGGCCCAGGAATGCGGCGTTGGTAAACTCGCTGTCTTCGCCTGAAAATCCGGTCACCACCCAGACAAGCACATTGATGGCGATCAGAGACCATGTCACCCATTGCAGCTTGATGTGCTTGAGGTCGTTGGAATCATGCAGTGGAATGAACATTTCGGATTCCCCCTATCGCCCTGGCTGCTCCCAAGCCGTTGGTGTCGAACCTAACGGTTTTTACCAGGAACCCAAAGCACATCGGCGCGGCCATGATCATTGACCCAGCGGGCGGCAACAAAGAAAAAATCAGAGAGCCTGTTGATGAACTGGATCGCCGCCGGATTGACCGTCTCGCCGTCCTGAGCGGCGAGTTCGACCATCAACCTTTCAGCGCGTCGCGCGACGGTGCGGGCCAGATGCAGATGCGCGGCCGCTTCGGTGCCGCCAGGTAGGACAAAAGAGCGCAGCGGCTCAAGATCGGCATTGAGCGCGTCGATGTCGGCTTCGATTCTGGTCACCTGAGCCTCGACAATGCGCAACGGTTCATACTTTGCCTTCTCGCCTGTGTCGGGTGTGGCGAGATCGGCGCCGAGGTCAAAGCAGTCGTTCTGGATGCGCATCAGCATGCCGTCGAGCACGGGAAGGGAGGATGTGTGCAGCCGCACCAGCCCAATGACCGCGTTGGTTTCATCGACGGTGCCATAGGCCTCAATTCGCGGGTCGTATTTCGCGCGCCGCTCACCCGAGACCAGACCGGTTGTCCCGTCATCCCCGGTTCTGGTGTAGATCTTGTTGAGTTTGACCATTGCGCATGCTTTCTGCCTGGGGCCGCGGGTTGACCCGGATTACGGAATACGCCCCATCCAAGGGGGTGTCGTCAACGGCCGCCGCCGGTGAGCCACAACGTGGCGACGATCAGAATGATGGCGACAAACTGCAAAAGTACACGGGCCTGCATCAGCTTGTTGGAGAGATTGCCCGAACCGCCACGCGCCATGTTGACCAGACCGCGCACCAGCACGGCCGCCACGGACAGCATGACGATGATGGACAAGACATAGGTGACGGACGACATCATGCGGTTTCCTTGAGCTGGTCTGTGGATGGGAACATAGGCTGTTTTTCAGGCATGTCCATTGTCAGGACTGCTGGCGGGGATGGTTCAGACCTGCCTCGCCAGCCAGGGGTAGAACAGGCGCGCCGGCAACAACCGGCGGGCCAGAACGCCCAGCCTGGCTTCACGGGTTACCGCGTAGTGGTAGCGTGGGCGGGACGCCGTCAGGGCATGACGCAGAACCTTGTGCACGGCCTCGGGGCCAAGCTTGCCGCTGTTTGACTGTTCCTGCTTTTCGAGGCGGCGCAACTGGTCCTGGTAATCCTGGCGGTGGACCGAGTTCCCGATGTCGACGTTGCGATGGAAATGCATCAGCGCATTGGCCCTGAACCGGCTGACGATGGCGCCGGGCTCGATCAGGCTGACATGAATCCCGGAGCCCTCCAGTTCCATCGCCAGCGTGACCGACAAACCTTCCAGTGCGTGTTTGGACGCATTGTAAGCGCCGCGAAACCGCATGGGAACCAGACCGAGGATCGATGAGCATTGTACGATGCGGCCATGGCCCTGGGCCCGCATCACCGGTATGACCTTGCGCGTCAACTCGTGATAACCGAAGAAATTGGCTTCGAACTGGGCCCTCAATGCCGCGACCGGCAGGTCCTCGATGGCGCCGACCTGCCCATAGCCGCCATTGTTGAACAGCGCGTCGCAACGCCCGCCGGTGGCGGCCATCGCCTGCTCTTGAAAATCGGTGATGCTGGCCGTGTCGGCATAATCGAGACGAAAGGCCTCGATGCCGTCGGCGTTGAGTTCCGCGATGTGTTCCTTCGTGCGCGCTGAAGCGATCACCTGCCAGCCCTCGGACTTGAGCGCGCGAGCGCAATAGGCGCCGATTCCACTGGAACATCCGGTCACAAGGATTGTTTTTTGTCGGGGCTCACCCATCATAATACGGACTGTTCCTGTTTCTGATAGGTTTTAAAAACCCGGAGGCACGCAGGTGTGATAATGCCGGATCGGACAAACGGCAACAAGGCAGGGAGTCATCATTGCTACCGTTCAGAGCCGTCATCATGGATGCGGTTACTCATTTCAACAATGATGATGGCTGGGCGATGGCCAGTCACGTTGCCCTGTCGATTCTGATGGCGCTGTTCCCGTTCATGATCTTCGGAACGGCGCTGGCGAGCTTCATGGGCGCCGAAGCCTATGCGGAGACGGCCTCGCATCTGATTTTCGATACATGGCCCGAATCCATCGCGGCGCCGATCTCTCGCGAGGTGGTCAAGGTGCTCACGGTCGAGCGCGGCGGGTTGCTGACCTTGTCGGTGCTTGCCGCCGCCTTCTTTTCGGCCAACGGTGTGGAGGCGCTCAGAGTTTCGCTCAACCGCGCTTACCGGGTGACGGAATCGCGGGCATGGTATGTGACGCGCGCGCAAAGCCTGGGTTTCGTCATCATAGCCGTGATGGTCATCACCTCGATCAGCTTTCTGCTGGTCCTGGCGCCGCTGGTGCTGAAACTGGCGAGACAGTTCGCGCCATGGATGGGAACCCTGATATCGGCGGTGGACAACTGGCGCATTCTTATCGCGGCCACGGTTCTGGTGCTGGGGCTGGTGTTTTCGCATCTCTGGCTGCCGGACGGCCACCGCCGGCTGATCGACGTGCTCCCCGGAATCGGCGTGACGGTGGTCGCCTGGATGGCAGGGGCCTTGATGTTTGCGAGCTATCTCCAGGAATTTGCGACCTATGTTTCAACTTACGCCGGTCTCGCCTCGATCATGATTGCCCTGGTGTTTCTCTATATCGTCGCGGCGATCTTCATTCTGGGTGCCGAGTTCAATGCGGCGATACTCAAGGCGCGCCAGCGTGCCAGAATGGAGCAGGAGAGCGCGAGCCCCGAAGGTTAATGATTAAGCCAGATTCACGGTCAGCCACCCGTTCCACGTTTACCATGCTAAATTCCCTGCGGTGCCAAGGCGCACCTGAACAGGAGATTGGTTGATGTTTGCCGGGCTGTCTTCAGACATGATTCTGTACTTTGTCGCATTGTCGATCGCCGCTTCGTTTTTTGTCGGCAACGCCATGGATTCGGTGCTGGGCGCATTGGGTTTTGGTCCGTTGGGCAACATGCTTGTGTTGCTGGCCGGCTTCATCATTGGTCTCAATCTGGTGGATGTCATTCCTTTCGGGCATGTTCCATCGGCGATGATCATCCCGGTTGCGATTGCCGCTGCTTTCACGGTCCTGTTCCTGCTTGCCATCATCAAGCGGATGGTTCGGCCGACATAAATCAAGCCTCAGAATCCAGCCTGGCCATGGCGATGATATCGGCCGGGGTTGCGCCCTGTTCGCGCCATGATGCGATCGACGTCGCGTCTTCACTCTTGGAAAGCTTCCGGCCACCGGTGTCGAGGACCAGCCCGTGGTGACGGTAACGCGGGACTGGCAATCCAAGCAATTGCTGCAGCAAACGGTGCACAGATGTCGCCGCGAACAGGTCTTCCCCGCGAATCACATCGGTCACGCCTTGAATGCTGTCATCGATGGTTACCGCCAGATGATAGCTTGTCGGGATATCGCGCCGGGCCAGAATGACGTCGCCCCATTCTGCCGGAGTTGCTGTTATTTTGCCGGTTTCACCGTTCGGTCCGGCTCCCAATTCGTCCCAACACATCGACCCCGCGAGGCCGCTGAGTGTTGCCTTCATGTCCAGCCGCCAGGCATGCGGTTCACCATCGGAAATGCGCTTGGTGCGTTGCGCAGCCGTCAAAGTGCGATCGTCGCCGGGATAATGCGGCGCGCCATCTGGATCGCGCGGCCAGATTCTACCGCCGGCTTCGGCTTTGCGCACCCGTTCGGCTGCTTCCGTGCGGCTCAAAAAGGCCGGATAGATCAGATCAAGCTTGCGCAATTCGGACAGCGCCGTCTCGTAATCGGAAAAGTGCCGGGACTGACGACGAACCGGACGGGGCCATTCAAGGCCGAGCCAGGCGAGATCCTCAAATATCGCCGTCTCGAATTCGGGCCGCGCCCGTGTAAGATCGATATCCTCGAGCCGCAGCAAGAACTTGCCACCGTTGGCGTGGGCGAATTGCCAGTTGAGAAGCGCCGATCTGGCATGACCGACATGGAGCAGTCCGTTCGGGCTGGGGGCGAAGCGGACAATCGGAGTGCTCAACCCCGCGTTGGCTGTGGCGTTGGCGTTTGACATAGTGTTTCATGTCATTTTTTTCCGGTCTCGTCACCGGGCAACCCGAGCGGTATGCATCACGTGCCAGGAAACAGCGACATGCGCCGTATCGACAGCAGCGAGGATATTGCGGAGGGTCTTTCGGCGTTGGCGCACTGCGATTCGCATCTGGCGCGCGCCATCGCTCTGGCTGGACCTGTTCCGTTGAGACGCAAACCACCTGGCTACGCGGCACTCGCGGAAATCATCCTGTCGCAAATGGTGTCGAAAGCCAGTGCCAATGCCTTGTGGCGCAAGCTGGAACTGGCAGCGGGAGAGATCAGCCCGGCGTCGGTTCTCAATCTGTCGCCCGAGACGCTGAGGGCAGCGGGCCTGTCGCGCGCCAAGGCCGAGACATTGCAGCGGGTCGGCAAGGCGGTGCTTGCCGGCGAACTCGATCTTGAACACCTTTGTGCGCTTGATGGTCTCGAGGCGATCGGCGCGATGACGGCGATCAAGGGCGTCGGACCGTGGACCGCCGAGGTCTATTTGTTGTTCTGCGCCGGCCATCCCGACATTTTTCCCGCCGGTGATGTGGCGTTGCAGAGTGCGGCCGCGCATGTGCTGGGTCTTGAGGTGCGGCCGCAATCGAGGGAGCTGTCGGATCTGGCCGCCCGGTGGAGCCCGTGGCGCGGCGTGGCGGCGCGGCTGTTGTGGGCCTATTATGCCGAAATCATGCGCCGCGACGCCACCCCGCTCGGTGCCTGAAGCCGGTCTGATTGCGCCCAGAAAATCATTTCAAAAGCAGGTGCTTCACAATACTGTCATGACCAGCCTAATATGTTGCTTGCAGATGCCGAATCGCACTCGCTCAGGAGAGCCGCTTGACGATTTTTGTATCCCCGCAGTCCTTGCCAGCGCTCGTCCTGAACGCTGATTACAGGCCTTTGAGTTATTATCCGCTGTCGCTGTGGTCGTGGCAGGATGCGGTCAAGGCCGTCTTCCTTGATCGGGTGCAAATCGTTGCGGAATATGATCAGGCTGTGTCTTCCCCGACATTTTCGATGCGGTTGCCGAGCGTGGTCTGCCTGAAGACCTACATCAAGCCATCACGCTTCCCGGCATTCACGCGGTTCAACCTATTCCTGCGCGACCGGTTCGAATGCCAGTATTGCGGATCGCCGAATGAGCTGACCTTTGACCATGTGATCCCGCGACGCTGCGGCGGAGAGACGACCTGGGAAAATGTGGTGGCGGCGTGCTCCCCGTGCAATCTGAAGAAGGGCGGTGCGATGCCCAAGCAGGCGGGCATGATCCCGCGCCAAAAGCCCTACCAGCCCAGTGTGCAGGACCTGCACAACAATGGGCGGATGTTCCCACCCAACTTCATGCATGAAAGCTGGATGGACTATCTCTACTGGGATGCCGAACTGCAGCCGTGATGTGATTGACGTCGCGCATCCAATGGAGTGCGCATAAGACGCTGCATCACTTTATAAGCCTGTGCAGATCAGCCTTTCGCCAAGGCGCCGCGGAAAGCTAATGCAGCGAGTGCGGCGCTGGCGAGCACATTCCAGCCGGCGAATGACAGTCCCAAAACGCGCAATGCGGCGGCGTCGCAGGAGGGCGGCTTTTTCGAGGTGAGATCGCCAAGCAGCGATCCGGCGTCAGTGGTCACCGCGTCTGCGGATGTCGCGCAGGATGCCGGGCCCTGCCACCAGTGCCATTCGACGCCGGAATGGTAGATACCGAGCCCGAGGCCGTACAGCATCAGCAATCCGCCGACGCCGAGCAGACCACGGACCGCCCATGAAGGCCCCCCCGCCGCCGAGATCAGCGCGGCGATCAGCATCAGCGGGGCGCCTATGTAATAGGGAGTGCGCTGGGTCAGGCACAGGGCGCAGGGAATGTAGCCGCCGATATGCTCGAACCCGAGCGCCGTGCCCACGACAACCGCCATGGCTGCAGCCAGAAACAGCGCCGTCATGGTTCTCGTCCGAGGGCTTGCGGGATGAGAGAGATCAGAAATTGACATGATCAAAACACATATTTGATTGCATAGAATCCGCCGACGAGAAGCACCATAAACAGGGTGAAAAGAAGGCCAAGATATTTTTCGATGAAAACCCTGATCGGTTCGCCGAACCGGGACAAGAGCCAGGTTACCAGAAAGAACCGGAATGAGCGGCCAATGATGCTGACGGCTGCGAAGACAGCCAGATTGAGACCGGTAGCGCCTGAAAAGATTGTCAGGACCTTGTAGGGAAACGGTGTAATCGCCGCAAAGAGCACGCCCCATCCGCCCCAGGTATTGTACCATTCGGAGATTTTCTCGAACTTGTCGGCGGCGCCATAGGTCTCGAGCAGCCAAACTCCGATGCTTTCGTATAAAAACATACCGATGGCATAACCGACAAATGCGCCTATGACCGATGCGATGGTGCAGATGAGGGCCAAGCGCAACCAGTTCCGCGGCTTGGCAAGAGTCATCGGAATGAGCAGCACGTCCGGCGGAATCGGAAAGAACGAACTTTCCGCGAAAGACACCGAGAACAACGCTTTTTCGGCATGCCGCGTAGCGGCCAGCGACATGGTCCAGTCGTAAAGTCTGCGAAGCATGAAGAACCTTCTTCTCGGGCAACGGCAATGGCTGCGTCTTAATTGGAAAGCGGGTCCGGGTAAACAGCGGGAAGCCGGAGCCGTTCGATATTGGTTTATGACGGAAGAATTCCTGAAAAAGCGTTTGACCGGAACAAATCGCCGACTATAGTCCCGCCGTCCATGCCGGTTCGACCGGCGTGTTGCCCCTTTGGCGGAATTGGTAGACGCGCCGCACTCAAAATGCGGTTCCGCAAGGAGTTCCGGTTCGAGTCCGGAAGGGGGCACCATCTCTTTGTTTCAGACCGTCCAGTGCGATCCGAAATTTCACTCATAAGCCCGCAAAAGCGGGCTTTTTTGTTGGTTTTTCGGTTTTTGGTGTCCATTAACGGTTTCTGGCATCCAAATCATTTGTTGGTATTCCTGTTGGTATCTGGCACGATACCAACACTTTTGCAGTTGTGGATACCAACAAATGGCACTGACAGACCGGCAAATCGTGAACCTCAAACCGACTGACAAGCCCCGCAAGGTCAGCGATGGCGGCGGATTACACCTCTTTGTGTCACCTAGCGGCGGCAAATTGTGGCGTCTGGCTTATCGGTTTGGCGGCAAACAAAAGCTTCTATCCTTCGGGTCTTATCCCGCAGTGGGATTGGCAGACGCCCGTGCCAAGCGTGAAGAGGCAAAAAGGCAGTTGGCGAGTGACCTTGATCCAAGGGATTGCCAGAGGCTGGAGAAGCAGACCAAGGCCGATTCTTGCGCAAACACGTTTGAAATGCTGGCCGCCGAATTTCTCGCCAAGAACGAACGCGAAGGCAAATCAACGGCAACCATGTCCAAGAAGCGTTGGCTGGTGGGCTTGGCTTTGCCGGAGCTTGGAAGCAGGCCGATTGCGGAGATTACCGCTTCTGAAATTCTGGTTCCACTGCGCAAGGTTGAAGGCCTAGGCAAATACGAAACTGCAGGCCGTTTGCGCGCGGTGATTAGTCAGGTCTTCCGATATGCAATAGCGACTGCAAGGGCTCAAAACGATCCGACATTTGGGCTTAGAGGGGCGCTGATTGCTCCGAAGGCGACCCATCGTGCCGCGCTTACTGATTGGGATAGCTTTGCAGAACTGATCCGCGCCGCATGGGTCTATTCCGGTAGTGTTGAAACCCGCATTGCATTAAAACTCATGGCGTTGCTTTACCCGCGCCCCGGTGAATTGCGGCAAGCTGAATGGCAGGAATTCGATCTGGACAAGGGGGTTTGGATCATTCCTGAGGAGCGCGCCAAGATGCGGCGCGCACACAAAAAGCCTCTCCCTGCATTGGCCATCGAAGCCCTTCGAGAGCTCCATCGGCATACGGGCAACAGGCGTCTGGTCTTTCCGTCACCGCAATCTGCCGAAAGGCCGCTTAGCGAAAACACCATGAATTTGGCGCTAAGGCGCATGGGCTTTGGCAAGGATCAAGCCACCTCGCACGGCTTCCGCGCCAGTGCTTCAACATTGCTGAACGAAAGTGGCCTATGGCCTGCGGATGCGATTGAAGCGGAGCTCGGGCACGTCAGCGGGGATGAAGTGCGCCGGGCTTACCATCGTGCACTTTATTGGGACGATAGGGTTAAAATGGCAGATTGGTGGGCAACGGAAATAGTGGTCAAAGCCGCCTCAAACTGAGGACATTCCTACCCTAAACGTTCATGCTGCTAGCATTTCGACCGCACTTACACTTAGGATTGTGGCTTCTGGAAACCAAACGAGCAAACAATGGCGAAACTCCCTGCACCGCTTTGGAAAAGCGACCCGATCGGGTATCTCGTTCAACGGCGTTTTCCACTTAGTGGGCTATCTGTTCTTGAACAAAGAGAGGGGCGCAAGAGTGCTGATGCAGCAGCCAAAAACAAAGAGCGTGCAAATGAAGCGAATGCTTATCGCTTACATCTGGAAACTCTTACTCCTGCGCAATTGAGTGAGCTTGTCGCAAAAACCCAAGCCGACGATTCGAGACTACGCCAAGCGCGTGTCGATTTCGAAGAGCAGCAGCGCTCTTTTAACAAACCGTTCGCCAAAGCTGACTTCTCATATTGGGCGTCTGCGTCATACTGGTCTCAAGACGAAGCTGTTGCATTGTCTTTCGGAAGAGACCCACGGCAAGTGACATGGAAGGCTATCGAACCCTTCGTGAACGTTTCACCGTTTGCGAATTCCTTTGCGGATCGCCGTGAAATTGTCCGACGCGCGATCGTAATGGGACAGCTTTTCAATCTAACGATTCCTACATTCTTCTTGGCATGGGCCAAGCGCGTTCGTCTCGAAATGCCCGAGGAGATGACCGACGAAATCGAAAAGCTCGGATTGCAGATAGGCGACTGGAAAACGATTGCGGATCAAAGGCAGGAGATAATCGATCTGCTTGAGGAACGAATGCGCTTGGCGGACGAACGAAATTCCGAGCTGTCCAAAGTGATTTCAGATTTCAATGATGCTGCATTGAGAGCATCGGAGCGCGTAAACGCTTCCCTTGCGGCAAAAGACAACCAGATCGCCGAACTAGAATCGCGGATGAACAGCGGCACAAATATTTCAGCAGCGAGCCGCGAGCGCCAAAGCCTCTTGCGGCTTGTCATCGGAATGGCAATTGCGGGATATGCGTATGATCCTAAGGCTTCGAGGACGGCGACCGCGCGCGAGATTTGCAGTGATCTTCAATTGCGCGGTCTTACGCTGGATGAAGATACAATCCGAAAATATCTCAATGAAGCAAAAGAGCAGCTTCCAGGCGGTATTAACGACTAAAACTTCGAAACCGAATTCGGTTTGGCCTTAACCGAACTCGGCCTATGCCGTTGTTGGCCGATCTAGAACCGCTCCATCTGCAAATGGATGGAGTGACACCGTGCCGAACCACACTGAACTGCCAACTACCGGCTTTGTCCGGTTGCCCGCAATCATCGCGCCGAACGGGCCTATTCCTGTCAGCAAATCCACATGGTGGGCTGGCATCAAGGATGGGCGATTTCCGAAGCCGGTAAAGCTCGGACCACGCATCACTGCGTGGCGGGTAGAAGACATCAGAACCCTGATTGAAACCGGAGGCCGATAGATGGCCCGGCATCGCCCGAACAGGCGGGCGATCAAGCTGCATTACAACTTCACCTCGGAAGAAGCGGCGCGCGAACTTGGCGTTTCCAAAGGCACGGTTCTGCGCTGGCTGAAGGATGGCTTGCCGCATCTCGCAGAGCAGCGGCCTTATCTGATCCTTGGTGCGGATCTGCGCGATTTTTTGCAAAAACGGAACAAGCCCAAGCAGCACTGCGAGCTTCACCAGTGCTTCTGTTTTCGTTGTCAGGAGCCGAAGGCAGCAGCGGGCGGAATGGTCGACTACATACCGCGCACGGCTCTCAGTGGTCAGATCAGCGCCATCTGTACGGATTGCGGAACAATCATGAACAAGGCCTTCAGCGCTGCGAAATTACCGCTTCTGGAGCGGCAAGCTGAGGTTTCATTTCCCCAAGGTCAGCCACGCCTAATCGATAGGGGTAAACCCCGTGGAAATGATCACTTCAACAAGGAGCCGTTGGCATGAAAAAGCACCACCCGAAAAACGAGCGGATCAAGCGCCGCTATTTCGACTATCTCAAGGAGGCAAAGCGCATGGATGTCAGCAGCGTTGATATGGCAGCGGCGGCGATTGCAGGCTTTGAGCATTGGTCGCATTATCGCGACTTTGCGAAATTCCACATCGAGCAGGCCAAGGGTTACAAGGCTCACCTTGCAAAAGCGGTGAACGCGAAAACCGGCAAACCGCTGGCCAAGGCCACGATCCATTCCCGACTTATGGCGCTCAAGGCCTTCGTGTTCTGGCTGGCTGGTCAGTCCGGTTACAAGTCCCGTATCTCTTATGCCGACGCGGACTATTTTAATCCATCGGCCAATGACAGCCGCATCGCCACGGCACGCCGGGAGAAGAAGGTTCCGACGATTGAGCAAATTAAGCTGGTGCTCTCAAAAATGCCCATCGGCAGCGACATTGAAAAGCGCGACCGTGCAATTGTTGCGTTTACATTGCTGACCTGCGCGCGCGTTGATGCAATCGCCTCTTTCAGTCTGAAGCATGTCGATCTGGCAGACAGGAATGTTTTTCAGGATGCCCGCCATGTGCGGACAAAAAACCGCAAGACGTTCACCACCTTCTTTTTCCCTGTCGGCGACGATGTGGAGGGGATTGTGTGCGATTGGGTGGGGCACCTGAAGGAAATGCTTATGTTTGGCCCGGATGATCCGCTATTCCCGGCTACGAAAACCGGGCTGACTAATAGCGGGTTGTTCGGAGCTCTAGGGCTTTCTCGCAGCCACTGGAAAAGCGGGGCGGCAATCAGACAGATTTTTCAGGCCGCATTTGAAGCTGCTGGCCTGCCTTATGCCCACCCGCATAGCTTCAGGGATACGATCACGCATTTGGGCGAAACACTCTGCCGGACTCCTGAGGAATTCAAGGCATGGAGCCAGAATGCCGGTCATGAAAGGGTGATGACGACGTTCACGAGCTACGGCGAGGTGGCGACAAAAAGACAAGGGGAAGTTATTGCTGCGCTCAAGGACGAACCAGAAACAAACAATGGAAGCGACATCGAACAGATAGCGGCGCTTGTTGAGCGCATCCGTAAGAAGGTTTGAGGTTTACACTTAGTTGCGGCTGGACCGCGTTCTCTGATCTGATAAGCTGAGGGCATCTACATCAAGGTAGGTGCATCCGTTGCGGCTGGACCGCGTTCTCTGATCTGATAAGCTACTGACGAGCCTGACGTGATCTGGATCGCAGTTGCGGCTGGACCGCGTTCTCTGATCTGATAAGCTGGCGTGCCGCAGGACGTAGTGGCGGCTCCCGTTGCGGCTGGACCGCGTTCTCTGATCTGATAAGCTCAAAAAAGTGGTCAAGTGGTCAACACCCTTGTTGCGGCTGGACCGCGTTCTCTGATCTGATAAGCTACCAGCCTAGTCCACGGCGGACCCGTCTTAGTTGCGGCTGGACCGCGTTCTCTGATCTGATAAGCTGTAATGGGTATTGTAAGCGTCGGCATGAACGTTGCGGCTGGACCGCGTTCTCTGATCTGATAAGCTCCGGCCATGCAGCGTCGTGACGATCGTTCCGTTGCGGCTGGACCGCGTTCTCTGATCTGATAAGCTTACGCCGTAGGGTAAGGGCTAGGTTCGATGGTTGCGGCTGGACCGCGTTCTCTGATCTGATAAGCTTCAAAGCCGACACCATCAATCCCGTCTTTCGTTGCCGCTGGACCGCGTTCTCTGATCTGATAAGCTACATCGGCGGAATACATGATCGCAATGTGCGTTGCGGCTGGACCGCGTTCTCTGATCTGATAAGCTCAGTACTGCCGCCATGTCGTTGCGGCTCGTGTTGCGGCTGGACCGCGTTCTCTGATCTGATAAGCTGCACCCCGCGATTGCAGGGTTGCCCTTGACGTTGCGGCTGGACCGCGTTCTCTGATCTGATAAGCTGTGGTCACCCGCTTTGCCAAGCGAGGGATAGTTGCGGCTGGACCGCGTTCTCTGATCTGATAAGCTCCGGGATGACTGTGAGCGGCGGCACGTTCAGTTGCGGCTGGACCGCGTTCTCTGATCTGATAAGCTTCATTGTTCCATTCTCCACTTGCATTCACAGTTGCGGCTGGACCGCGTTCTCTGATCTGATAAGCTTGTCATTGGCCGGTTCCGTGCTGGGCCGGAGTTGCGGCTGGACCGCGTTCTCTGATCTGATAAGCTCGCAGCCTTCAGCGCCCGCTGCAGCAATTCGTTGCGGCTGGACCGCGTTCTCTGATCTGATAAGCTGTGAGCTGTTCAACATGCTTCAACAGATCAGTTGCGGCTGGACCGCGTTCTCTGATCTGATAAGCTAACCGGCAATCACCATCGCGGGCCTTCTGCGTTGCGGCTGGACCGCGTTCTCTGATCTGATAAGCTTCACGCTCAGAACTCCGGCTTGTCTCAGTTGTTGCGGCTGGACCGCGTTCTCTGATCTGATAAGCTGGGTGACGGCGGCGGCATTCGATATCGCCTGTTGCGGCTGGACCGCGTTCTCTGATCTGATAAGCTCCCGGACGACATACTGCCACCCGCCTATCGGTTGCGGCTGGACCGCGTTCTCTGATCTGATAAGCTGGAATGCAACTGTTGGTCGCGTAACTCAGCGTTGCGGCTGGACCGCGTTCTCTGATCTGATAAGCTGGACCGCGTTCTCTGATCTGATAAGCTCCATGCCCGGTTAATTTCCTGAATATAAAGGGAAATTTGGTGCTGTGCGCATGAAAAAGGCCCGATTTTTTAGAAAAGAGCAAGCTGATCCGGGCTTTTTCTAGGCTTCTTCCGTGCCTGATCGGAGAACCTGACAATGTTTTCATATTGCCTGTCAGTAAATTGGAAGATGTAAATATCGCCCCATTCGGGTAGTGAACTCTCGATTTTGCGAACATAGGTTTCAAACTGCTCTTTGCCGCTACAGAACCTTATGTAATTGGAAAATTGACTCATTTCAAAGCCAAGATCCAGTAAATAGTGCCGAAAATTGGTTGCGGCCCCACGCTGCTTTCTCGTTTCCACAGGCAAGTCAAATGTCACAAGAATCCACATGATTTGATATCCACTCAAATGGCGTGGCCCGCTGTTGATTCGTTTGTTGAAGGGCGTCACTCCTCCCTCCGCATTGCCATCATACCCAATCCCGCCAATTCGAGAGGCGAAGGGATTCCAGGCAATTCCAATTTTGCTTCGCCTGTTTCGAAAGAAACCGCGAGAGAATGGACAAACCGTCCTACCTGAATGGACAATGGAGATACGCCTTTGCCGGATTCGAAGTCGAAAGTTGTAATGGACGTTAAGGCTTGTTTGGCCTCTGACGAAACGTTATTCACGCCGCTGTTGACCAGATTGACCACAATCTGATCGACCAGTGGACGGTATGGCTCCATCAAGTCATCAGCCAATGCAAAGGCGTTGGCGCGGTTTGAATGAAATATGCCGATGGTTGGATGTAGCCCGGACGCACAGATCGCGCGCGCGACAATGGCCCGTAGAACGGTGTAGCCATAATTAAGGAGCGCATTCGCACCATCAGCATTCTGGTCCCGAGAAAAGCCTTTCCCAAATAGAGTCTTCCAATAGCGGCGCGCGGCCTGCGCTTCGACATTTTCAGGATCGCCCGAACGGACCTTGCGGGCCAGCATTTCAAATGCACCACCCTCCTGCCCATTGGCGGAAAGCACATGCCCTTGCATGCGAATTTTGGATGCAACGACTTTTTGCCAGAGTTGTTTCCTTAATGGCTTGGAAGCGTCTATCTGTGCTCGCAGGCGCGCGCCTTGCGCGTAGTGGCCTTCCAGCGGCCAGACGACAGACACCGGTGCGTGGTTGGTGCCACAAAGCACAACCGGAATATTGCGCGCAGCCATCTCGACGAAAACATGGTTTGACCACGTCATCCCGTGGGCATGAACGATCAGTGCGCCTATTTCGTCAAGCGCAATCCGCCCCCGCTCCGCGCCTCTGCTTGAAACAGTCAGAAAGCCTCGATAGATCGCCAAATGAAGGCCATCTGTTGATATGTCAACAATCCGGTCCATCGTGCGATTGTGACATCAGGCCGTAAATCAATCATAAATAGCAAAAAGAACTATTTATCCATCTTCCGCGCTATCCTAGCTTCACGATCTTGTGGCCCCGGATCAAAAACGCGGCCAGCGGCATCGATCCGAACTTGGCGGCACGCAACTTCTTTCAAGCCGTTTGCCGATTTTACGAAATATCTAAAAGGGTCTATTTTATCCGCATCCCGAGCCTTCAGGCTTCCGGCCTCCTTATGCTCCGAAAAATATATCATTCCAGCCACGTTGAATTTCACAACCCGCGCTAGTGTATAGCCGACCTTCGAATCCTCGTAGGCTACCATATCGTTCTGTTGCAAACTCAAGACACGTCGCGCCGTTGGATTGTCCCTGTGATACGTTGATTGCCAGCCGGGCTGGTGGGCGTCGAACATGGAAACCACTTCCGAAGACCATTTGCCATCCAGTGTTTCCCAGACATCGTAACGATAGTTGGCGTTGCCCTTATAACCCTTGTAGGTTTTACCATGGCGATCATGAATGGGGATTACCGACAAGATCTCTGTCATTCGCACCCGACGGATGCCCTTGAATTTCGGATGATCCGTCCGGAATCGGACTAGCTTTTCATGCAATACCTTCTTGTCCGAGACGCCGCCAATAGTACTGAAAAGTTCTGCTCTCAGTTCTTCGTCACGAATTGAGGGTATATCTTTGAGTTCCAGCGACATGAAAGGCTTGCGGCGCACAACAATCGTGTTGCCCTTGGCATCCTTCTCGCCAGTGATCCCATAGGCCGTGTCGTTGTGCAGCTTGCCCGACGTCTGCCCCTTTCCTAGCGAATATGCGGCACGTGAAATTGTTCCGTGATCCGGTTTGTGACTGACCACAATCACATTTGCCGCTTTTTTTAAGTCTTCGCGGAACTCTTCCCAAGGCGGATTGCTGGCCACTATTTTTTTTACCAGATCTTCAAGATCGACATCGTCAAGACGCCCGGAAGCATGCGAAATTCGCTGAAGCAGGCTACGCGTCGTAACGCCGATTACGGCGGCGTCAATCGCGTGATGGCGATGATCTTTACGGTTTTTCTCCTGCGCCATTTCTCCGAGATTATGGTCGGAAAGAATGTTGTTAAGTCCCCAATTCCGGCGCAGCATTTCCGTCAGGCGACCGGGTGAGACAATCACGTGGTTGCGCTTTTTCAAGACACCGTGCTCATCCGGTTCCTCCGATGGATAAAGGCAATTGAGATATTCAAGTGCCATGCGAGAGAGATATTGAGTATCCGTCAACTGCCGAGTCTGAAATCCGCCAGCCTTTTCGAATTTTTCCATCGCATCGGCGGCAAACCGCCATTGCTTGTTTTTCGGTAATCGAGTTGCTCTCGCTATAACCTCGTTATAACGATCCCGCCACTCGGCCACGTCAGCAGGCGCACGGTTACGTTTTTGCCGGTTTGCAGATTTCAAGCAAAGAATCTTATTGCCTTGGCTATCATCCAGCGTTTTCGACCACGGCAGGATATGGTCGATATCGACCTCGGCAGAAAACAGCATTCCGATGCTGATTGGCTTGCCGGAATAAATGCAAACGCGATCTTCGGGCCTATCCTGATTAAGTTCCTCCCAAAGCTTCAGCAGCAGCCGATTATATCCAGTATCGGACTTACCCATTTCAACAAGTTTTCTGGACCGTCCTTCAGCCTCGCGCGTGTTCTTAGCAATCTTGCGGTTGATTTCAGTTTTTTGCTTGTCCGAAAGCTGAAGATTGCGGGCAAGTTCGACTGAAATAAATTGCGGCTTACCGTGGCGCGCTATTAACAGGTTGACGAGACGACGAAGCTGGTTGAGCCCAATATGAACAGTCGGATTGGTGATCCGGCCTTTCCTTACATCATAGAGGTCGTCCGGATCGCCCGAACCCGGCGGTATGTGCCGGTCAAGAATTTCCTGATAGGGCGGCAAAATTGCCTCACCTTCCTCCCGGTCGTCACCCAACCGGGAGTGATCGTAGTCGCAGCGTTTGGCGGCTTCGGATTCCGGAATCACCGCCGCTTTCAATTCATCAAGCATGGACGACAACGCCGTTTCACCCAGCCGTCCATAGCCCTCCGGCAGCGAAGAATTGGCAATAGCTATTGCCTTTTCACCTTCAAGCCCAAGTTCAGCTTTCAGCCAGGCAAACAGTACTTCCGGAATTTCCTCATTTCGAAGCTTCTGGATGATCTCCCATTGGCGCTGTCGGGAGAAGCCGCTCCATTGCACGCTAAACCGCGTCTTATCGGAAAGCGTGGAATAGACCTCGTCGCCTTTGAGCTTCTGCCTGCTCTCACTTTCCTTGTTCAGCGTCATCTCAGGCGTGAGCTTGAGTGTTTTCCGTATTGTCGAGAATGATACCTCTTTCTTGCTCCGCAAAAGCATGATCAGCGCGTTGCGCTGTTCGATGTCCAGCTTCTTGCGCGATAGATCGGACAGCACAATCTCCAGATCGTTTACCTCTTTATAGAGGCGGAATTCCTGAAACAGAGGGTGTGCTTTCGCCAGCCTTTCCTCGAGCGGATTGAAAGAGCATTTTCCAACGCGTGGCTTTTTCAAAGGGCGCTGATAGAAAATAACATTAAACAGGTGCTCGCGCCGTTCGGGGGTTAAAATCTCCGGGTAATATTGAGCCTGCGCATCCCAAATTTGCTGGAACTCATCCTCCAACAGCGTCCGCTCGGGGTAGAACGCATAGCCATCCTCATCGAAAACCTCTGAACCGGCCCGAAGCCGAGTTGGATATCCCCGCTCACGGCGCATCGCTAGCCATGCCCCGAGTGTAGGAGATTTCGACCTATGCATTTCGGCATGCAGCTCTTCAATCCCAAGCGCAATGACGCCTTTTTCATTGTCCTTGCGGTCAGTCTTGCGATTGGATTTAAATCCGCGCCTTTGTCCGAGGTGAAAGAATGCTCGGCCCAAGTAAGCAGGTGGTAGCTTTTCCGAAAGCGCCTTTTCCCTCAACGCATATGGGTTCATGCTTTCTTCAGCCTTTCGGTCACCGGTCTCCCGCAGAAGCGCCTCTTGAGCCAACTTGTCTGCGGGCATTAAACCATAGTCGATGAGGGTACGAAGGGTTGCCTTACGGCGTCTGAGATACCGGTCTCGCCGACGCGACATGGCTCGTGCGTCACGCCGTGCAACAGCCAGAGAGGTTTTCGATTGTGGATCACGGCCATCGGAATAAATCCGTGCGCCGATATCAATGATGCGATTAGGCTCGGACTTTGCATTGAGACCGAGCACGCACCAGCCGATGGAGTTGGTCCCTATGTCGAATGAAAAAAGCTTGTTCTGCAATTTACCTCTCCCGCGTAACCCAAGTGACATTGACGGGAAGGCGCAATGAGTGCAACTTGTACTCGCTTATTAGATCAGAAAACGCGGTCTGGCCGTTAACAAGCTAAGATAGCACCAAATAAGGCCGCTCCTCCGGGGGCGGTTTTTTTGATGGCTTAATCGTTCGCAGCCAGCAGGATATACTCAAGCAGTCAAATTGTTGGTATTTTTGTTGGTATTTCATGATTTTCTGGATAGAATATTATATAAAATCAAATAATTAGCTTCCTAGTGCGGCGACGGAAGGGGGCACCATTCTTTTTGCGCTTTGCTGCCCTCCAAGCCATAGCGCTTGGTTCGGTTCGAGGCTCGGTCTCACCTACACCTTCTAGCTGTTTTGTCACGCCGCCTTCGTGGTCATTCGTATTGTTCGAGAACCGGCAAGAAAGTCTGGTTCGTGATATTCACGGCAGATCATCAAATGTTTGACGGCGAAATGTCTGCGGAGGTGGGGGCTGCACCATATGTTCATGCCGGACCGGACCTGCGGCAAAAATGCTGGACCTCTTCAAACCAAACCCAACGCCTGATAGGGATTGCCGACGTATATTGTCTTATCGCCAATCAGTCTCGCTGCGGGCGGACCGAGGCGTTCGTGCAAGGATTATCATTCATGCTGTTGCCGGCCGGACAGAGTCTTGATGACATCGCCTCGCGTTTCGAGTGGGACGTTCCTGAATTCTTCAATATCGGCAGTGCCGTATCCGACGCTTGGGCAGAGCGCGATCCCGGGCGGATCTGCCTTGAGCATTTCAATCCTGACGGGGCGCCGGACCGGTTGAGCTATGAGGAACTGGCGCGGCGTTCCAATGCGTTTGCAAGGGGGCTCAGGTCTCTTGGTGTGCAAACCGGGGATCGAGTGGCGCTGATGCTGCCGCAAGGATTTGAAACGGCCATCGCCCATGTCGCGATTTACAAGCTGGGCGCCATCGCCGTGCCGCTGGCGTTGTTGTTCGGGGTTGAGGCCGTTGAACACAGGCTGGCCGCCTCCGGCGCCAAGGTGCTGGTGACCACTGCCGGGGGGCGGGACAAGGTGATTGCCATCCGGCAGCGTCTGAGCGGGCTTGAAGCCATCATCGTCGCCGGAGACGATGCCGGAGATGAGGCCCTTGATGATGCAGATGCTGAGATCTGCTTCAGCAGGCTGGAGAATGGTCATTCAGATGCGCCGGTCGCGATTGAGACCCGAGCCGAAGACCCTGCGATGATGATCTTCACCTCCGGCACGACCGGTCCGCCAAAGGGCGCGTTGCACGGGCATCGTGTGCTGATCGGCCATATCCCGGGGGTTCAAACCCACCATGAATTCATGCCGCAACCCGGCGACAAGCTGTGGACGCCGGCGGACTGGGCCTGGGCCGGCGGCCTGCTCAATGTGCTTTTGCCCGGGTTGATGCTGGGCGTTCCCGTGGTTTCGTCCAAGGCGCAGAAGTTCGATCCGGAACTGGCCTACCGGATCATGGCGGAGATGGAGGTTCGCAATGCGTTCATTCCGCCAACTGCGCTGAGGATCATGCGCACCGTGTCCGATCCACTGTCGCGCTACCGACTCGGACTTCGCACGATTGGATCCGGTGGCGAAGCGCTGGGCCGTGAAACCTATGAGTGGGCGAAAGCGGTACTGGGGCTGACCATCAACGAGTTCTATGGCCAGACCGAATGCAATCTGGTGCTGGCATCCGCTGTCGGGCTGGGTGTCAGCCGTGGCGGCGCCATTGGCAAGCCCGTTCCCGGGCACCAGGTCGCAATCATTGATGATCAGGGGCATGTTGTTGCCGACGGAATCTCCGGCCAGATCGCCGTCAAGCGTCCCGATCCGGTCATGTTTCTGGGCTATTGGCAAAACGAAGAGGCGACCGAAGCCAAATTCATCGGAGACTGGATGCTCACCGGAGATCAGGGCGTTCGAGACAGCGATGGATATTTTTCATTTTTCGGCCGCGACGACGATGTGATCACGTCTTCCGGTTACCGGATCGGACCGGGCGAGATCGAGGATTGCCTGACCGGCCATCCCGCCGTGGCGCTGGCCGCGGTTGTGGGCAAACCCGATCCCATGCGCACCGAAATCGTCAAGGCCTATATCGTGGTCGCGCCCGGGGTTGAGGCGGATCCGGGTCTGGCTGCGTCGGTTCGCGATTGGGTCAAGATCCGGCTGTCGGCGCATGAGTATCCGCGTGAGATCGAATTTGTCGACAGTCTGCCCCTGACCACCACCGGCAAGGTTATCCGGCGGGTTCTCAGAGACCGGGCGATTGACGAGGCAGGTATCCGAACGACAGCAGACGAGACCTGATCAGCGGCGGGCCATGCCGCGTATTTTTTCCCGCAGAAGCCGGGCTATATTGCGGGTGTTGCGGTAGATATGGAGCTGGGTTGCGACCTGCCGCACATCGCGGTCATGCCTAGGATCAAGACCAATGACCATTGTGCCCATCTTTTCCCGCTCCGTCCACATGCGGCTCATCACCGGATGATCCGGCACCGCGCAGGAATCGGTTCGCAGAATGTTGGGATCATCCAGATGCCACTCGGTGAGCCGGTCAACCAGCAGCTTGCCCGGCGAATAGCGCGCATAGGTTTCATCATAGGCGGTTTTCCAGGTCCACGCCTCGCCCGATGCGACGAACACGATCATTGATGCAATCGGCTCGCCATCGAGCGCCAGGCTGTGAATGCGCACGCTGTCGGTTTCGGCGAGACTGTTGATCGCCTCCCGGGCAAAGGCCGCGCGATAGCGGTCGGCAACCATTGCGGACTTGCGGCGGCCTTTCCAGCCCGAGTCCTCAAGCGTCAGGAACTCCTCGAGGTGGAAGCGGACTTCTTCGGGCTGGCGGGCCACCGTGTAGGTGAGTTCTCCGTGCTCGGACAGGCGGCGCCATTGCCGGCGCATCTCGTGGCGGTGACGCGGGGAAACCGACTTGGCGAGATATTCATCGACGTCCAGCGTGCTTTCCAGAAATGGCCGCTCAAGCTCGTCGGTGACGACGACTGAAAGATTGCGGCCCGCGGCAACGGCGCGCATCAGGCGGGCCACCGGACCGTTCAGCCGCATATCCGGCAATACGAGGATGCCGGGCAAGCCGGAATCAGGCCGGCCAAGTGCTTCAAGCATGTTGTCGAACGTTTCGGCGGCATCTTCACGATCAAGCAGCGGGGTGCCCAATGGACCGAAAGGATTGGCCCAGGCGCGGATAATGGAGGCACCGACCGAAAATCCGGGTTTTTCGACCGAGAACGGCAGCATCAGCCGCATGCGGGAATGCGTTTCGGTTTCATCACGCATCAGCATGAGGCGAATGACCCGGTCTTCAAGCCTTGGCATTGCAGGTGCCAGGAAGCGGCCCGAGAAGAACACATTCGGTTCCAGGGCCCGGTTCGTCAGAAAATCAAGTTCTTCCTGCAGTTCGTAGCCCGCGCGTGCGGGATAGATTGCCAGATGCCTGCCCCTGCGGCCGACAGCGATTTCGTGGTCGGGCAGCGGGCGGGCAGTCTCGACATCGGCGAATTCGCCAATCAGCGTGTTGGCCTGGCTCGCGACTTCTTCGTGAGTAATGGGACTGGAAGCCATGATCTTATACGACCTCCGCTGTGGAATGTCGGTGGCTTGCAGGCGCGCGGGAGGCAATGAACATGACGATTCCAAGTCTTCGCCGCACGATGATGTGAAGCAAACTCGCCTCCACCACCATGGCGGAGGCTGTGGCGGTCGCCGCGCCGAGCAATCCCCAGGCCGGGATCAGCGTGACATTGAGGGCAAGATTGGCAGCCAGAGCCACCGCGTAGATCGCCGCGCAGATCCTGTGTTCACCCGCCATGGTCAACAAGACTTCGCCAGGACCAATCATGGCTTTGGCGAGAATGCCGGCAAAAAGCACAACCATGATCATGTGACCATCCTGAAATGCCGGTCCAAACAGGGAAAGCAGGAACGGTCCCGCGGCGATCACCAGACCGCCAACCAGCAGCGAGGGCCAGAAGGTCCACTGCACGGTCTGGCGCGCGAATGCCGACAGAGCGGCGTGGTCGGCGCCCGATACAAGGCCTGAAAACCTCTGTGCCGCGGCGGCCTTGACGGCGAAATAGACAAAGTGAACCATCGCCATGGTCTTGGCTGCGGCGAAATACACGGCCACCTTTTCCGGCGGAAGGTACAGCCCGACAATGATGACATCGGCATTGGTGAGCATGAAGTAGAAGCCCTCGATCAGGAAGATCGGGAAGGCGACCAACAGCCACGTCCTGAAATGGATCTCCACCCGGCGGGCCGGAAACCGGCTCCGGAGTTTGCCGGTCACCACAAGAAACTGGACGATTGTCGTCAGATAGGCCGCTGCAAGCGCTGCGAGAATGGCGGTATTGGCGTCTGCCATTCGTCCCAGCCCAATGGCGCAAGCGACGAAGGCAAGAATGAGCAGCGGGCGTACAATGTAGGTGGGGCTGAGCGCGTGAACGGGCCAGCCATTGGCGCGGGCGGTGCCGTCGAGCACATCCCCCAAGGCAATCATCGGCAGCACGAAGGCGCCTACGAACAGCGGCTGGACGTAGTGGGATTCGATCTTGTCGCCAAGCAGATACAGCGCGGCGATGCCGGTGGCGGCTATCAGCGTGGCCGACACCATCGCAAATATCCGCGCTGTCGCGGTGAGCCCCATGATGGCTTCGTCAGCTCCCGCCGTTCGATATTGTGGAAGGAACCGGATAACGGCAGTGTGAAACCCGAGGCAGGAAAGATTGCCCAGGATAATAACGATCACCCAGACAAAGACGAAAACGCCGTATTCGAATTCGCCCATCAGGCGGGCCAGGATTATCTGGGAAACAAAGGCGATCGCTGCGCTGACAATGCGGATGGCAAAGGCAATCATGGCCATGCGGCTTGCCGCACTGGTTTCGTCCGTCGCGGTCAGGAGCGTGGTCAGACGATCACATACCGGCATCAGCCGCGCTGCGTAGCGCGGCGGCAGTATTTTGCCGGCGGTGTTGATCAACGTCATGGTCAGGTGTCTATCCTGTTGTTGCGCAAGCACCTTGTCATGGCGATGTTAAGAAACGGTTTGAGTGGCAACGTCAGGAATTGTGTATTTCGGGACTGGGATGATCCTGCCGGCACAACACCGCAACGGTCTGGTTTATCCGGCGCGGGCGCGAGATTCCCCGGCTGGAAAATGCGCCAGAAATGCATGGCATGATGTCTTGGAATTCGCAGGTGCGGAATCGAAAATGGCCGAACCCGCGCCTGCGGATCCGGCCATTTTCAATCAGAAACCCGGTCTGAAGGATGAACGGGCCTAGTGGTCTGACCGAAACAGATGATACCCATCTGTTTCGAAAAGTCAGCCCACAAGCTATTGATCTGATGGGGCGATTTGTCCTGACAGATGGGAACCATCTGTCAGGATCGCACCACTAGTAGGCACCGTGACAATGCTTGTATTTCTTGCCCGAACCGCACGGGCAAGCCTCATTGCGGCCGACCTTGCCCCAGGTGGATTCGTCTTGCGGATCACGGTCTTCGGGCGCCACGACTGCTGCGGCCAGTTGCGTTCCCGATGAATCGAACTCATCTTGTCCGGTGGTGGCATCGACATGGTGGCCTTCCATGCCTTCCGGCAATTCAGGTTCCGGTGTGGCGGCGGCTTCGCGCACGATCTCGACCCGCATCAATTGCGCCATGACGGCCTGGCGCAGGTTGGCAAGCAGGGCCTGAAACAGTTCAAAGGCCTCGGATTTGTATTCCTGAAGCGGATCACGCTGTGCATAGCCGCGGAATCCGACCACCGAGCGAAGGTGGTCGAGATTGACCAGATGTTCGCGCCAGAGATGGTCGAGCGTCTGGAGAACAACGGATTTCTCCACATAGGTCATGATTTCGGGACCGAACCGCTCAGCCCGCTCCCTGGCGAGATTGTCACTGGCTTCGATGATGCGGCTGCGGATGTCGTCTTCGGCAATGCCTTCTTCCGCTGCCCATTGTTCAATCGGCAAATCGAGATTGAGATAGGCCTGGACGCCTTTCTTGAGCTCCGCGACATTCCATTGTTCGGCGTAGGCTCTTTCAGGAATGTGCAGGGTGACCAGCCCGTCAATGACTTCCTGCCGCATGTCCTCGATGGTCTCGGAAATCGATTCCGAATCCATCAGTTCCTTGCGCTGTTCGAATACAACCTTGCGCTGGTCGTTCATGACGTCGTCGAATTTGAGCAGGTTCTTGCGGATGTCGAAGTTGCGGGCTTCGACCTTTTTCTGCGCGCGCTCCAGCGCCTTGTTGATCCAGGGATGGATGATCGGCTCACCGTCCTTCAGACCAAGCGTCTTGAGCATGCTGTCCATGCGCTCGGAGCCGAAAATGCGCATCAGATCATCCTGCAGCGACAGGAAGAACTTGGAACGGCCGGGGTCGCCCTGACGACCCGCCCGGCCACGCAACTGGTTGTCGATGCGTCGGCTTTCATGACGCTCTGTGGCAAGGATATAAAGGCCTCCGGCTGCGATTGCTTCATCCTTGAGTGCCTTGATCTCGGCACGAATGACTTTTTCTTTTTCATCGCGCTCGGGACCTTCGGGCATGTCCCCGAGTTCCTGGGCAACGCGCATGTCGGCGTTGCCGCCAAGCTGGATGTCGGTGCCGCGGCCGGCCATGTTGGTGGCGATAGTGACCGCACCGGGGACACCGGCCTGGGAGACGATATAGGCTTCCTGCTCATGGTAGCGGGCGTTGAGCACCTTGAAGTCTTCGATGCCTGCCTTGCGCAGCAAATCGGCGAGGATTTCCGACTTTTCGATGGATGTGGTCCCCACCAGAACCGGTTGCTTTTTCTCACGCGACAGTTTGATGTCGTCGATGATAGCCTGATATTTTTCCTCGACGGTGCGGTAGACCTCGTCGTCCTCGTCGATACGGGCGATCGGAACGTTGGTCGGCACTTCGACCACTTCGAGGCCGTAGATGTCGCCAAACTCCTCGGCCTCGGTGGAGGCCGTGCCGGTCATGCCGCCAAGCTTCGAATACATGCGGAAATAGTTCTGGAAGGTGATCGAGGCCAGCGTCTGGTTTTCCGGCTGGATCTTGACGCCTTCCTTGGCT